>Ga0126342_10000572_pt1 | contig 41973 bp, 30 predicted proteins | sample Cyp1metagenome_FD_92528 | JGI IMG/M metagenome (GOLD analysis project Ga0126342, IMG submission 92528) | Coral microbial communities from Lord Howe Island, Old Settlement Bay, Australia - Cyphastrea 1 metagenome | ecosystem: Host-associated > Invertebrates > Cnidaria > Coral ...
AAATCCACGAAATTGGAATCATGTGGAAACGGGTTTTGATTTCATACATGGGCGTGGTCCTACATACATAATCATACATGGTCCTACATCATGTGTGTTACATTCCAAGAATTAAATTATATAGTTTGACAGGAAGTAAACTATTTACAGCATTGGATCTGCCATTTTTCTAGCCTGATTGCTGGGCTTCAAATTTGTGGCAGGTTCCCATTGTGGCACACTACTGGAAACATTGAATTTTGGAACACTAATTAGGCGTTATTGGACACTATTTGCACACTATTTTTTGCCAAAATAACTAGTTCCTAATAGATACCTATTAGATGCTTATCAGATACATGTTAGATTCCTACCTCTATGTGTCACTTACCACTGGTTAGTTTTGGCATGTTTTTGCCAGGGGGGGAGTTCGGGGGAGGGGGGTTCCAAATTTTTGTGATATTTTGGTGATGGTTAGAGCCTATAAATCTATACATCCAACATGTTAGATTTTTGAAATTATTTTGAAAAAATATTTTGGAGGGTAACCCCCCCCTGAAATAATTTCATTAAGGTAGGAGGGATGGCCCTTAACCCAAAGCATGACCAAGATAAGTGCGCCAACTGAACTATCATAATTAAGCTAATTCAGCTATAAATCCCATGGAATCCCCATTTTTGTTGGTTAAATCATAATTTTCCAAGCCTTCCCACCTTTTCATCCCACATAGTACCGAATTTTCAAACAGACCCAAGCCCTGGGCAACCCTGCGGTGCTTTCGCAAGGTGTAGCCTTGCAGCTGTCGCTTTGCCAGCTGTGCCAGGTAGGGTGAACCGAGGTGAACGGAGCAGAAGTGACCTGCCACCACGGCAACGAGCATCCAATCTGACAACCGCCGGTAGTTTGAATTAAAGCTATGGAACATCCTCTTGAAATAGTGGATTTAATGGACACCAATTCTAGAAATGGTGGAATTAATGGGAACATCCTCTTGACATGGGTGGTTTTAAAATGTTGAAATCCTCCATAAATAGAGTAGATAATGAAAATAGGAGAATTCCTCTATTTTTTCCTCTAAAAAAGAGAAATCCTCTATGGATGGCTGGTAATGGTGTAAGACTTTGCCATGGAAGCCACGGCCCACTTCCCAAGACTGCCGCGGTCGCCCCTTTTGAAAATGGCCACCGATTCGCGGATCCATTGGATGCTGCTGTGCTCCTGGCCAAAATGAGGCTCCCAATGGCCACGAAACCATCGGACACCGTGAAAAGAATGGTGATTCAAGCAAGAAACATGTGGATTTAATGCAGTATGTTTTAGGGGTTTCCTCTAACAGTAACTAGGGTACCCTCTTTACAGGCTATATATTGGCTACACTAGGTACCCCCAGGAGTTATATACTGTATATTTAATGGGATTTATAGCTGATCTATGACCAGTTGATGCACATCACTTGGTTAAGTATGGTTAAGTGTTGGGTTGATTAGGGGGAAATAGCTATAGTTCATGGGCCAAAGGGATTTTAAACGGACGCGACGTCGCTGGGTGGCCTCACCTTGCATATATCATTTATGTTTCAAATTGCAGGTTGCATCCAGAGGTTGCACATACTGAAATCGACTTGTAGATGATGATATGTTGGCTGGACCGTCCCCTTATGCAAATGAACATCACTGCGTGACATGATTGGGGCACGCCATGGCTCCACACCAGTTTGAGGTCAAACCACATGAGGCATCGACTGAATCATTGGATTGGTTTAAGGGAACATTTTACAGAAAACACTTAGATTTAATTGGGGAAAACTATGGTTGATAGATGTCCTCTTCCCACTGGTTGGTTTCTTAATAAATGCGCCCTCCCATTCGACAACCTTTATGGTACCTTTTATCAGCCCCTTTATTTGTCCTAAAGGAGAATATTGGTTCTTGTACTTGTAGATTCACGGTGATTTATAAACTCATCTAACTATGAATATATTATATATACAAGGCAGGTTGGTTCGTAAGCCGACTAAGTTTACATGTGTCACCCATACACCCTAGTTAACCAAGTTATGTGCATCAACTTAGCTATCGTTTGGGGGCCTTACCTTGTATCCAGCATAAATTCCCCCTAATAACCTCCCGTACTCAAACATGGTTTTCCGGAAAATCATTCATTTAGTTCGATGATTTTCCTAGCTACAAACACGGATTGGACTTCCCATTGTTGATTGGTAAATCCCATAAAAAATCACCATATACAAATCCCATCAAACCCAATTCAGATCCCATTCAAAACAATTTTAAATCCCATTAAACCCCCTTAAACCTCCTTAAATCCCATTAAACCCAACTTAAATCCCTCCCATTATATCCCGTAAAAAATTCCTTTATATCTCCGTTCAAACCCATTAGAATCTCCAATATGTCCCATTAGAATCGCATTAAATCCCAGAATAATCCCATCAAGAACCCATTAAAATCCTATTAAATCCCATCAAATTCCATTCAATTAAGAATCAATGGCTCCCAGGGCCGGAACATGTTCCGGCCCTAATCATCCCTCGGGCCTGGGCCCGTTGGCTCAGTTGCGGGTGTCGTTCAAGTCCCGTGGCCTACCGTGGGATGAAAAGCTGGGAAGGCTTGGAAAATGGTGATTTAACCAACAAAAACAGGGATTTTCATGGGATTTGTAGCTCAATTTTGATAGTTCAGTTGACTTCTAACTTGGTTAATGTTTGGGTTTATAGGGGGGTATAGCTGTAGGCTATAGTTAATGGGTTAAAATTTAGCTAACATAATTGGGGGGGCCTCACCTTGTATTTCATGATGTTCATATTCTCTCTCTCGATCGGCATCATATTGGATACTCCCACTTTTGTTCGATCAACAAATCATTTATCACAAATCATCCAGCAACAATGATATTTATAATGGATCATGCCATGATATGAAATAGATACTGGATAATGATCAGATAAAACCATATTTATTGTCCAAGGGTCATGCAAGACCTTTGGTGTTGTATCCCATCCAACCGGGCCAAAAAAACAAAGGTTATATACCCCTCAATCTGGTCAAATGAACATATTACCTACAATAAAACTGAATGATTATATACCCCATTTTGAGTTTTTTGGAGTAGACAAATCCTTTTGCAGTAATGATAAAACCGAATGATAGTATTTCCGAACAATTCCATAATGGTTTAATGGTCGCCATGTTGGGAATGATTATATACAGTACCCCGTCTTGCCCCAATCCAAAACATGATAATCTTGGTGGAATTTGGTCGTTGCGGCATAGTTGGCCCAAATCAAATAACCTCAACTGCGCTCCTTAGGATCCTTGGATATATGATGATATATGAGCACTAGTCCCCACTTATGGTTGGCTTTCTCCATACACACCCACTTCTGGGCAAGAAAAGGCGATTTGTGGACAAAGCAACTTCCACCAAGTCCAACAGAAAACCTCAGTCATGATGAGATTACTGACTGACCGCAATTCGTCTGGAAACCTATCCTTCTATATATATATATGTGGAACAGGTTGAGGACAAATCATGAAAAATCTACAGGATCCCCTGATCAATTGCGGGGTAAAACCATGGTTTCCACTGAACATTTTTCCTTAAATCAATGCCTTCAACATCAACAATCGAGAAAGGATTTCGCCTCGTCAAATGAAGGAATGATATTGGTGCGCGAATTCGTTGGTCCGCGGAGATCATATTGACACGCAATGCCCATTCGACACGGGAAAAAGCCCCCCCAGATTGATAGTGACTGATAGTGAGTTTCAAGATCAACATGTAGAACCATGCGAAATCCATCATTCCCCCCATTTATATAGAGGATCTCATCCCCCAAAAAAGTAAACAAACATAAAAAACCTTTACCCTCTGGTAATTTAACATAGCTATTGAAAATGACCATATATAGTGGATTTTCCCATTAAACATGGTGATTTTCCATAGCTATGTTAAATTACCAGAGGGTATTTCGCTGGGGGATTTCCCCAAAATCCGGCCATCTCCCAGGAGCACCTCTTCGAGCCTCCGCCAGGCCTCCGCGTTCTCGCGCGGATTCACGTGGCCCGGGCCGGGCACGTGGGGCGGCGCCCAGGAGGCGATGAGGACCCGCGGAGCCAAACGCTTCAGGTTCCACAGGGCCATGGGCTCCTGGCCGTAGAAATGCTGAGTTGGGAGCCCCAAAGTTAAGTTTTATATTTAGTTGTATAATATATATATATATATATATGTGTGTATATATATAAATATGATATATGTATGTGTGTAATCATCCTGAAGTGGTAGAATATGGAATTGTCCATATTCTATCTACTCCAGGATGACAAAATACTGTATGTATTTGTATATAGCCCATGAGGTTTAAGCCATTGATTATAATCCATATTGACAACCCATATAGTTGTATATTATATATATGCATATACTGATTATAAACCGTAAAAGCTCAAAAGCCCATTGGCCCATTGATTATACCCCGTATTGTGACGCCATTAACGTAGGTAAGTTATATTATATATATATATAAATATAACAAAAGATCAATGAATATATACTCAGTTAATATAGTTCATAACAACTTGGCGCCAAACCCCACGTTCGCCCACACCCAAAGAACAGACCCAAACAATATCATATACTTATATATACTTGTCACCAAAGGATGAATGAAAATACTGGCTATACGCAGCGATTTTGACTTTAGGTTTTTAGGAATTAGGGTTTGGATTTAAGGTTTAGGTTTTTAGGCTTTTAGGGTTTTTGGGTTTTAGGTTTTGACAATGTAAAACAATGCTAGCCCTGCGCAGGGATTTGAGCATGTCAAAGGATATGCGGGATCCGATGCGGGCAAACGTGGGGTTTGCAGCGCATGTCTTTAACGGGGGCTTACGACAATAGGTATGATTGATGGAGTATGTATATGTATGCATAACTATATTACAAGCAAGTGTAAATGGCTAGTTGGAATGAATTGAGCGTATAGCTTTAAAACTTGGTTCCAAGCAACCATCTATAAAAGGCTACAACTTGGATATTTCACTCCATTCACCAGCAAAACTCCTATAAAACCAAGCATATAAGTTATGGGGATCTAATGGCATGACATGGAATGGCTCCAACGGTGACACCCAATGATGGCTGCAGGGGCACCTTGGAAGGGCAACACCAAAGAAAGTTGAGGAAATTGATAAAATCCAATTCATTCATGGCAAATCTTGGGGTTGCTACAACTTGCAACGGAAATCATTGGTTAGAAATAAAAATGAAAACTATAATTATAATTGGTTCAAAATAATGACTCTATCATATCGCAAACATCGGGTCATCATTTCGGCCCATCTTCGGTGGGCCCGGTGGCAGGGACGGCACCAGCTAAAACTGGAAGAATCCCTTGCAAACAACATCTGGGTTAGTCCAGAAATACATAGAAGTACGAGATACACCTGAAATTGTAATGTTCATGTAGAAAATCGGGACATGATGATCGATCATTCGATTTTGCATTTTTTGGGGACCTTATTTTTGAACGGGCACATCCATGTAAACTGCGCTTCAAATTCTATTGCTGAAATGCGGATATGGAGGAACACTTTTGATTGGGAATAATTTATGCAATCACACATCAACCTAAATTGATCCTTTCCCCTATTGAAGACCCAACCGTAAAACCGGTTAAACACTCGTCTGTTCATTTTGGGATCCCCTCGTCGGGACAGAATCTCAACGATTTGGCACTGGATCCACCAATTCACTCCTGGTGACGTGGAATGTGCTCCAGCACCTCCAAGCAAAGCACTACCTTGGTAAAAGGATGCAAAAGGTAGGCGCTCCACCAACTCGAAGAGTCATCCTACAGCTAAACCGTCTAAAGCATTCTAAAGCTCCAAATCTTTGTTGGTTGCTGCACCCCCCCTCATTTTGCCTTGATATATACTAATCCTTTCCATCATCATACCTCCTGGCCGTATTGTGTGTGGTTTCAGACCAACATCATTGATGGCCATTTTCCAGTTTGTCGGGTCTCATTTCCAGCTAGGCAAGCTTAGCAAAATGTCAAAACACGAAGTAAGTCGATTTTCTCCTCAACCATTTAAGTCGTGAGGTTTCCAAAATTCTCCAAAAATTCCCATCATCCAATCCAGGTTTGTCTGAAAATAGTGCACCTCAATTTTGTTTCATTCTACACTTTGCAACCTGATTTTCCAATTCAAACATCCATGTGGGATCATTTGAGGTATATACCATTTTTTGGACAGACCCAACTGTTGTTAGCAGGGGGCCATTCCCCATAATATATATATATATATAATGATATAATGTATCATGTGTCTCGAAATGATTGAAGTTTACAACAAAAACATTCCCAATCATTCCATCATTCCCATTTAAGTACCAGACAGATATCACAATCGCAACTTGTTTGCAAATCCAAGGTACCATATCATTACAGCTACTGATAACCAACCATTCCCATCCCAGCCCAGCCCATCCCATCCCAGCCCATCTCTATCTATCTATCTGTCGGTCTGTCTATCTATCTACTCGTACCTGTCTATCCTATCTATCCTATCCATCCTATCCATCCTATCCATCCTATCCATCCTATCCATCCTATCCATCCTATCCATCCTATCCGTCCTATCCATCCTATCCATCCTATCCATCCTATCCGTCCTATCCATCCTATCCATCCTATCCATCCTACTATCCTATCTATCTATCTATCTATCCATCCTGTCCTATCCTATCCTATCCTATCCTATCCTATCTTATCCATCCTACTATCCTATCTATCTATCTATCTAACTATCTATCTATCTATCTATCTGTCTATCTATCCTATCTATCCTATCTATCCTATCTATCCTATCTATCCTATCTATCCTCTTTATCTATCCTATCTATCCTATCTATCCTCTTTATCTATCTATCTATCTGTCTATCTATCTATCTATCTATCTACCTAACAAAATCTCATATCTGCATTCCCCATCATTCCCCACTATTTTATAGTGAAACCATGGTTGTTCCTGTTTTTCCATAATTTTTCATGGTGAACTCCTCCGTTTCCCTCGTTTTTTGCCCAGGGCACATTGCAGCTCTCCGGCAGCGCCATGGCTTCCTCCAGCCGCGCGTGGCGCACCCGGCCCTGCGTGAGGCGCTCCACGCCCTCGGCCCCATCGAAGGCGTAGGCGGTGACGAGGCCGGTGTCGTTGAGCCACTGGGAGTAGTGGCCACCGAAGGCACCCAGGTCGCAGACCTAAAGTGGGGGGATTTGGGGCAACTTAGGTAAAAATTGTATAAAATTGTGGGGTTTTGATGGTTGAGATATTTGACAATGGGTTTAGAAAGCGACTTGGAACTGAAGGGGCTTGGGACTTCTTGGGCTGGGGCAAGGTGTTTGATTGTTGGGGCAAGTTTTTTTTGTACGCTGAACTAATGTTAGCAATGTGACCATAGAAAATTCAAGTGATGAAAGTACAAGACGTAGGGATTTGATCGACAAAAACATGTGTCTGACTAAAATTTGACCTAACTTGGCTCAACATGTTCAAGACTTGTAAGACTTGGAGACCCAGATCACCTCCAAATGAGTCCAAGTGCAAACTATTAAATGATGATTCCAAGATGATCAACCCACTTGGTGATAGTTTGGGGGTCAATCATGAAGCCGGTCCCCCCACTTGAAAAAACATGACAAAAATGATGCTGAATGATGTTGGGCGGAAGGTTCCGTAGAAATGGCTCAAGAAACCTCTCACCAAAAGAAGGTTTAATTTCGCAGTACCCCATTCACACTTGCTTTGCACCCAGTTTTTTTTCAGAAAAATTCTAGCTGCTGGTTGCAAAGTGGGATACACCACCCGACGATCCCCAGATCATCACAGCTGCCACTTCATCCATCACCAGGACTTCGCGTAGCAAAAAGCGCAGAAGACCCTGGGGCATTTGGCTCGGCGGCTCCAAATCGCAGCCAACCGTGACACGTTCTGGGACTTGGGCCTATGTGGTGGTGGTTTCTTAAAATGAGGGATCCCCAAAACCATAGGTTTTAGTTTTACTACTAAAATTGTGTTATTTTGGATGATTTGGGAGTAAGCCTCATTGTAGGAAACCTCCATGCAGGGGTCACCCCTCAAAAAGGCCTGGATAGAACTCCATAGAACCAACACCTTTACATGCTTGCACTCGTGTAGCGTCCATCCGGAAGAAGTAGGCTCCCACATGTATATTGAGTATCGCCCTCTGGCCCTCATCTTGGAGAGGGAGCCCATTTTAAAACACAATTTCTTGTGGATACTGTGATCATATGTGGTGATTCTAGATGATTCTGGTCATTCCCAAGTTCCATAAATTCCATCTCCAGTTCCCCCAAATTCCTCTAACAATATCACCTTTTGGAAGGCTTTGCCATTCTTGAACCACCCACAACCACATTCCAAATGTTACGTTTAGTGAAGTTTAGTCCTGTGAAATGGAAGATCTAGAGGTTCCAGCCCAATTTCTGTTGATTCAGCCTCTACTGTATCTTTCTTCTTTATACTTCCACGCAGTTTGTAGGTCTACCATCCGCCACTGCCCTCGCCCTCTACGCGCACCTTGTCCAGGTGCCAAAATTCGCCTTCCAGGTGCAAAGCTGTGCGAAGCTCCAGGTCCCAGGCTGTGGAAGAAATGTCCTGCTGGCATCGATGATAGCAAGGCCTATAATCAAACTACATATATATATATATACATATGTATATATATATTATAGCCTGTAGTGTTGTATAAAACTCATACTATTAAAACTTCATATCAGTATACGTAATTATACGCGCGCGACACACGCACACACACACACATGTATATATATATTATTATATATATACAGATTGATTTATGCCCAAAGGTGAATAAATGTAATTCCAATGTGCATATAATTGTACAAAATATACAGATATATACAGTACGTGCCCTTGATTCCCCGAAACTAAAGCGTTTGCCATTTCGCCACACGGCGATGTGTCATGAAATGACATGCATAAAATTTGAGGACAAGTGTCCCAATACATCATGGCCGAATAGGTGAACATAGTTGAACCAAGTTGAGAATACAGTTGGAATACTGTTGGACCTCCACGTCTACCTTCCATCCCTGCAACTGCCTATGTCAATTTTTGGAGCCACACGCATCTTGGAGCCAAGGTGCAACGTCCACAGGTTGCAAGAGGTCATCTGGCCACTGATCGACGTCATCCACCGCCACAGCCATTCCCAGACCCAATTGGTCTGCGAAGTAGCCATCCAAGCGTACCAAATGATACAAGGCCCATTCAGCCTGGCCGATCTGGGATACCATGGTGCAGATCCACGATCAGTACGCTCCCTGAAACAGTATGTGGCTACATGGCTACACCAAGCCACTCGTGCCATGATCGCAAAGCACGGCAAGTAGTTGTTGTAGTGGTTTATACTGATATCTAGTAACCCCCAAAAAATGCCGCAAAGTGTTTCCGTGATGGTATAGATGCCATTTGCCTATATTTACCTCATATATGTTCAGTTTCCAACTTTTCTATCTTGGGGTTGCCATACTTTGATAACACCAGAGAGCACACCAGTTCTGTCTGACCACCGCAAACCATGATGGCCTATCCTCCCACCCCCCAAGACCGGTGGATAGTTGTTTTCTGACGGTGAAGGGGATGAATTGAGTTATAACCCATGTTTTTCTGGGTAACTCCCCTTTGTTCATCGTAAATCATGCAAATCATGCTTCTTCATATTTATCTCTTCTCTCTCATCGAAAATCATCCATTTTCCCAGCGTATCCCAAGTTACAAGCCATTTTTTCGGGTGATCCAAGTCCAGGGTTTCCCCAGGGGTGCAGGACCCTGGCACCTTGGACGCCACGAAGAAGGCCGTGTCCGCGTGCCACTGGGACCCCATCTTGGCATGCGCCAAACGTCCGAAGGCGCTGAGCTCCCAGCGCATCTCGTCCAAGCGAACGCTCATGATCTCGGGGATGGCGAGGTGGGACCCTTCACTTCAACCCATGGGAAATATACGGGAACTATGTTCATTCGATTGGTTCAAGGGAAAATCTACGGGAAACCATGGGTTTTACCATCAAATACAGGGGTTTCCTGTAGATTTCCCCATCATACAATTCTATGATATATGGGAAATATGTAACCAACTCATGATCTCAAGGACATAAAGGCATTAACTAATAACTATATATATATAATTATATATAGTTGTTTCCCCTATGGTTTGTTTCCCTCTGCAGAGGATACGGCTATGGTAACTTGGTTCTTGGTTAACTGTTGGGTTTATTATGTTAGTAATTGGGGATATACAACTATAGTTAATGGGGTTCATAAACCGACTTGTATCTGCTATGGCGAGGTGGTAATTTAGGGCGAACACTAGGGATTTCACTGGGGAAAATTGGGATTTACTATGAAAAATAATGACTTAACATCACTTAAGTGTGAGAGATGGGGATTTAACCTACGAGACGACTACTTCGGATTTATATGGGAATATATGCAAACACATGGGGATTTATAAAGAAACTTCTAACCAACTCCTAACTACATGGTCCGGCGGTGATAGATGGCCGTATGGTTTCGTGCATCATCATGTCAACTTTGATGCACTTTCATCAATGGTAAAGTACTGCAATCACCACGCAGACCATTCAAAATGAACATGTAGTTTTAAAGCTGCAGTTCATCATCTTTGCATTCCCTTTTTTGGGCTCCGAAAAAAACTACTTCAGTGGAGACTTTGTAAGGTGTTTTCTTGGTCAGAGCGTAGCATCAAGTACGTGTTAGAAGTTACTTGAGAAAGCTCAGAGCGTAGCATCAAGTACGTGCCAAGGAACGTTATTGCCCCCCCGCAGGCAAGAAAAACACTAAATAAAAACAAAAAAAATACGTTTCGTGGAGTCGAAATACTCAAAGTTTACAAAAACTGCGCTCCCGCTGTGACGCCAGACACATGAAAACGCAAAAACAGTGTTTCGTCGGGCGGCCTTCTTCGCCCGCCCAGCCAACTACATATGTATTGTCCTTTCCAACCAACTTCCAACGATGCAGAACATATGGACATATATGGAAATATATGGAAAAATATCGAAATATAAACACACGTGGGAATCTATGGGGATATATGGGGATTATGAACTAGAACTGGTATGTTTATAAACCCATTATATAACTAGCTTGTCAACTCACCCATAAACCCAAACGTTGACCATCATGTAAGTTAACCAAGGTCTATTAAAAAAATGTATTTCACCAACAAGACTTGTGGGAATTTATAGTTGGTATCTATGGTTTATGGTAGTTATATAGCCAATGGGGTTTATAAGCTAACTTAGAACTGGGGATCAAACGCGCTAAAAATTAAGTGTGTGGCTGCCATGCAGCCAGACTACCATCTGGTAAAACACCACTAGTCCATGAATTATATCACCACTGTTATTAATAAATTTAAGCCCCATTCATACGCCGTTATATCCCCAATAATTCATGATAATTCATGTGGTAAACCCAATGCCATGAACCATCCCATTCACAAACCATTTCGGTGTCATTTTATATCTATATAATTTATATACATCATCCGCACTAGGGCTATACCAAATAATCAACCTCTATACACGGGGATGTTTATTATTGCTGGGTTTCCATGGGTTTCCCCATGATATATCGAATATAAACCGACGTTCCAGTCACCTTTCGATCTTCCAGGACCAACATCACCGCATCCTTCATCTTCTGCCCCATCAAAGTGGTCAAACACGCTGCCTAAGGGGCGCTGGGGTGTGGCCATGACATGATGAAACATAGCAAGAAGATAGGCAAATCCAGCAGAAATTTCAGGAGCATGAACATTTATTTTCCTAGATACATGTGCTGATTTGTTGTGGTTGGTTCTGTGACGTTTTGACCGTTTTGACCCTGTACTTCTTGGATTTGTTGTTCACGAGCCATGTCCTTTCGGTTGTTACTCTGTGGATTCCAGCATTTTTTTGCCTCACCCCCTAAGTCCCCCAGCCCAGCACCAAAAAACCAGGCAACCAAGGCAGGGTTGAAGTCCACTCGCTCGAAGAAACCGAGGAAGAGACCCAGTACCATGTCCTTTTGGCAAAAACAACGCTGTTTTTATAGGGGAAACTTTGGAGGTTTTGGGGTTTGTCAATGAAGCTTCTATATAAAATACATCGAGGAAACATCTTTACCCTCCGGTGATCAAACATTGCAGCGGAAACCTTCTATAAATCGAGATTTTACTGGGAAAATCATCCAAAAATTGGGAATCGTCCATTGCCATTGCCATGCTTGATTACCAGAGAGTACGTACGTACATTTAAGCAGACCCCAAGATTGCAGGGTTCGAGCTCATATTTCTGGCAAAGTATGACAAACCACCTCAACGAAACAAGTCCAACGCAAAGGAAGGGTTGATGCCTAGGCAATCACACCACGTTGAACACATCACAGCAATGCAATGTTTATTTTTGTGGTTCAGATTCAAAGAGTTCAAAACTATAGACAGTAAATCTGCCAAAAACCGGAAACTCGGCCAACTTCAGAATGATTTCCTTTCCCATGATTTTCCTTTGTAAAGTGAGTGAAATGGGTTCCCATATGATGTCCCATACTCTATCAACGTTATATTATATTATTAGATATATCGCCATGTGCATGTCATTATCCCCCCGCATGGTATGCATATACTGTAAAGAGGAATTTGTCGCATTGCAAGGCCCTCGGCAAACCCAATCATTTTTCCAATGTTCTTAAAAAATCAATATTCATAATTTGTTGATTATGTCCCCGCATTTTGGCTGCTTACTGTAAGTTCCCTTATTCTTGGCATCCTAGAATCATCAAATCATTAAAACATATTGTACACTAAGACTAAATTATATAATTATATATATATATCATTATAATTATAGTTATAATTATATAAATATATAATTTTGAAGAGTAAATCCGTACGAACTGTGCCTTTATGTTCTTTATGTCCTGGTTGGTTCATAGGGATTCCACTAATGTATTGTCAAAATCCCCAATATGTAGATGAGTGGAATCCCCAAACGAATTCTCAACCCGAGATTCCAAGGCTTTGGCCGCTGCATGCGCGCGGCCGAACAAGGGAGGCAGGATGGATTCCTCGGAAGTTCCTGGGAGACTGCAGGAAACCGAAAGATTTTCCCATGAAACAAATGGGGGGTCCGGTTTCAATTGTCCCTTAAGCCAATCGATCCATTGAATGGAGTGTACTAATGTTTGTATCCATGGTCCATTACCCCATGAATTTGTCAATGAACCCACTAGCTAGATCTAACTAGCTTATATTGATTCCTGAAGTTACTGGTGGTTTCGCTTGGAAGTTGGGATCAGCCTCCTATATGAGATTAGTCAAAATAGGCACCAAACCGCTCCGTCAAATGTGGACAAGTCCTTCATAGCCAACTTCCACCTATGATTTAGCAATAAAAAATTATGAATCCTACAGATTTTCATGGATCTTTCATGGATTTTCCGGTTTCCCATGATTTTACACACTAAAAAAAACAAACTTCTGCAGATGTTCTGCTGGATTGTCGCCATCCTTTGCTACATCTGCCGGGCAGCCTGTGATCTGCGCCGCAGCGTCAAGGACTTCGACCTGGGAAAAATGGAAAAATCATTTACCCTCTGGTAATCAAACATGGAAGATCCTAATTTTCATTACCCAACTCTTGGGGATATTTCACCTCCATACTGTATACTTTTTTAGGCGATGCGAACAGATGCGAACCATGGTTTCCCATGTTTTCTCAATTTTGTCAGCTATTTTGGCTTCGAATATGATATCATGAAGAGACTTGGAGTATTCGCAAGATTTAAGAATCGCAAGATTTAAGAACTATGAATAATAATAAGTGTTGGATTTTGGTGCATCTATTTCATCGAACTAAAGATGCCGGCGCGGAAATTATCACTATTCACTATTCTAATAGACATATTTTCTATCTTTTTTTGGGTTGCTAAATATCGAACTATTTAGACGGGGTTATGAAAAACAAGAAAAACTTTGGACTTAGTACTGTTGCCATGTAGTGATTTAACCAACAATGTACTGTATGGAATATGACCGGGATGTAGTGAGATAATTCGTATGGGTTAATGGTTAATTGGGTGGGTGTGTCTGAAAACGGGGGAGATCAAGAATAACAACTTAAACGGGGAACTTGATTTTAAAAACCATGGGATGGAATGGCGTATCCAATCTTCAAAAGAAACCAATATTGTTGGCCAAAAGATAGTTTCACAACTACATTGATAACTTTTGATATATAACTATCTTTGGGTTTTCATTAAACTTGGGGTACCCAAACATATTTTGGCGTTTCCATGAAAGTGACTATGTGTGGATTATCTTGGGCCCAGGCTTTAGGACACCTCTATACTGTACTACTGAGTGAACTGATGAAGGAGAAGCGCCCATCTCCTATTCACAATGGGCATCGTGTTCTATCTTTCCATTGTGGTTATCTTGCATGGCACGTCCTGGCAACCTGCAACTCTCCAAGCAGAATTCAAGGAATGTTTGTATGCAGCCCAGCGTCCATAATTTTTCGATTATATAATTTGCTGCCACGCGGTCCGCAATCAAAGCAACTACTGACTCAGGGAAACATGGATACGGTAACTACTCAATGTTTTTTTCTGGGTGAGTGGGCTGTTTAGCTATTCATATCTGCAGTTGCTTCTTTGACCGTCCCTGGGACCTTAGCTCCGTTTTCAATGGCGTTTTCAATGGTAAAACATGGTAAAACATGGTAGAACATAGTAAAACACATCGTAAAAACATAGTAATTAAAACCATAGTAAAACCACAGTAAAAACATAGTAAAACTACATCAAAATCACCACATCCTGTAGCAAAACGGTCCAGTCGCCGCTGTCAAGGCACTTGTGCATGAATGAAAGCCATGGCCTCAAGTCACACCCTGACTTCGCTTCCCCAAATCCCAAAAACAATGACAATTTCAATTGAAAACTGATTTAAAAAAAACACACATGGTTATTTTTTGGGGTGCCCGACTTTCAAACAAACCCAACTACCATGATTCAATAGGGCTCTGCGGCATCCAGGTGGTCCAAGTCACATGATTCACTTCCTTGAACAGCAATGGCAGGAGTTGGTCAATGCACAGCGAAGGGTCCGGCAGCGGACAGCGCGGGGTCCGAGTGCCACCTGGAACGAAGCTCTTGCCAGCTAGGAGGCTCTTTAAAGCATGCTTAGCCTTCGATACCCCTGAAAAACAAGGATCAATGTGTGGTTGGACATCTAGGAATATACATCATAAATGATTATATAATTATTTAATAATATACTAATTTCGTTAACCAACGAAGCCGATGTGCATTCGGCGGGGGCAAATATACCAACAGGACATATTTTTTCTAAATAAACACATGGGAAAAGAAACACGATGTGGTTGGCAACTGTTGAGAAGTTCCATCGGTTTGAGTTGTTGTTCCAAAAGGGGGATATAGGAGCACTTGGGAGCCCCCATTCGCGGCTGTAATTTTGAAATTTGGAAAGCGATAGATATACAACCGACAGGGAGGGTCCAACTAGTGGGAACACAAGAATCTTCAATGGAGTCAGTTCATATGTTCATATATGTTCATATCAATTTATTTCACTCTTGACCTTCTATTCAATAAAGGTAATAAAACCTGAATTGGAGAGCTGCGAGTACAAACCTGCCTGCAAGTTTGCGCTTATCAATCTCCGAAATCATCAAACAAGATTCCGCTCCAAGAGCCACAAGGAAACACAAACACAAGACATGTCTATTTCGTGCCTAAATCCTGAATTCATCTAAAAAAACATCTTTAAAGAAATCACTCATCCTAAAATCACATCATTCACCGTGAACCGAATATACACAACTACATGACATGTCATCCCAAACTCAGCAAACCGTCCAAAATCATCAGATTCAACCTCCATGAAAAATATCCGGTATGGTTCGTTTCAACCCCAATTTTTTGCTGATTAAATACATCCGTTCATATATCTATTTATACTGTAGATGGCTGGTGAAAACCTCCCGTTTGCAAAATCATGACGCCAATTTTCCCAAAATTATAGTCATGTTCAGCAGTTGATGGAATTCCCAAATGGTTGTTTGCTGGTCTACCTCATACTAAGTCCCATTAAACCTCCAGTTGTGGTGGTTATATACCCCGGTGTTGTTGGCTGAATCACCAAAAAACAATATCTACTGGTTGATTGGATCTCATAGAGATGTTTATTTCCCTTTCAGTTTGTAGCTATTCTAAATCTTGGTGCTTCATTGATCCCTTGCCTGGCAAGTGCAAAACTTTGAGTGGAAAATACAGAAAACCCATCTATTACCAAAAATGCCAGAAGTCAAAGGGTATGGCTATAATCCATCCAGAAATTCATTATATATTAATACTTCTTTTGCAATTGCCATTTAGTAATCTCAACAAAAGAAAGCAAACAATATGTTTAGCCTTTGATATCATTATCCAGAAATGGAAACAGCTATGGCTACAATCAGCTATAATCCATCCGACATGGATATGGAGATATAATATGATACAATTATACTAGTAGAGTAGATATTGTCCCATTTGATATCCGGACTGGATATATAATCCATCTACAAATGGTCGGTTGCTGGTTGACCCTCTGAACTTGCTAAAAGACTACCCCCAACATTAAAAAAACAACATCATTCCCTATAGAGCCCTCATTTCTTGCGGATTTCCCATCACATCAAAACTCATCGACTCAGCCAATCCCAAAAAAAGACTTGAGTCTCCCCAAAAAATGAGTTGAGTCCCTATTGTTGATGGTTAAATCATGTTAGATCCCTATAGTTTCCCCAAAAAAAATCACCTCCCCCCCCCCGGCCGCACCGTTGCCGCAGGCCGCCCCGCCCGCTTCGCGCCGCGGCGGGCGCTCCCAGGCGGCGTTCAGGGGGCGCACGGAGAGGTGGTCCGTCAGGAGGGGCGCCAGGTCCTCCTGGAGGCGTTTCACCAAGAAACACCAGGGGAATTTCACCATGGAAAAAATGGTGAGTGACCCTAAAAAAATCTGAACCAAAACCCTACCACGGTTGGGCCCCGTTAAAAGGAGATGTATGGAAATGTTGGGATTCAACCAAGAAAGATGGTATCCAACTCTTTTTGTGGGAATCCCGCAAGCAGTCAACCCATTGACGGCTAGCAATCGTTGGTTCCGTTCAAAGCATTGGATATAGCCCAGCACAGGGTGGTTAACCATCTGGGTTTCTCAGAGTCCCATGAAGCATTCCATTGGAAGCCAGGCCAGGCCAGATCGCTCCTGTCGTACTAGGGGGGTGTAGCCACCCGCGGAAGCAAACCTGGTGGACTAGTCCTCCCGGACATGGACTGAAAAATTAACAAAAATGGGGATTGAAGATGATTAAACTAAACCACTCAAAATGAAGATTTCAAGTTGTTTTATGACGTTTAAATGTATCAATTGGAGATGTCTAGTTGCTTTATGATGTTTAAAGCCCGCAAAACATTCCTTCCATACACTGGCTGGTTGATGATAGAAATGTGCAGTCTCACAATGGGTCATGATTCATGATGCACAAATAAACCAAGTAGTAACGGCAACGTGGCCCTTTCAAGCCATGTTGAACTGATGGTTTGAGGTGTGGAATGCTAGGAGAAAACATGGTCATTTAGGATCAATCACCTGAGGGAAGGAAACACTGATTTGAAACATTTTGAAACCACCAAAAGCGACGGTATAGTTTTGATATGAAACCTCCATAGTTTCCCTTAGAGAATGGCTATGAATGGCCTGCACATGCTGGATCGAATTTACAGCACCGACAATGAAGCGGAAACATCGCGACACATGTATTTGGACGATAGATAGTATATGATAGTATGTATACATTGTATAAATTTCTATATTGCATGTAATTGCATGTATATGCTGCTCTTCTTGAAGGGTTTACCATGTTTCTTTTTCCTCTCTCTCTCTCTCTATCGCCATCAGGTCTCCCTGTCCGAGCCGGGGGCACCATGGTTTAGCCGTGTTTTTCTACCCTTCGAAGCTCGAAAAGCCGAAGCTGATGGAGACCACATCGACACCACTCCCACACCACCAAAGTCCCAGGAACCAAAAGTCTCGCAAGGATGTTGCGATGGAGTTTTCAGCACGCTCCTGCGAACAACCAATGTGCCCCCCAGGGGTGAGCTAGCTTATAAAAGCTAGCTTAGAAGCCCAGAAAACTATAGGTCAATATCCTTCATAAACCCCCATTCACCTACAGGACTATACATACATAAACATTCTAAACTAACCTACATAGCTAAGTAGTAGTGGACATCACATTGTTGTTGAAATTGTAACTTGCAACGAACAACAGGCCGTGGAGATTCGACTGGTGAGTTGAGGGTGACTGCCGGCAGCACATCTTCATTCATCACGGGGTGAATACTGAGCACATGCTTACCCAAGTTGTGATGCTTTTAACATCTTTTAACCAAGATTCGAATCCTTTTTCCACAACGTGGGGACACGAACCGAAACCAGGAGGATCTTACACTTCATCAGCCAGCCACCCTGTCCTGCAAGAGTTCATCCGACAGCAGCTCTGCATCAGCCACCAGCCAGGTGACAAGCAGCCGCTGCATCTCACCATGGACCGCGGGCGGTCGCTTTGGACCGCGCCCCAAGTCGCGGAAAATGACTGGTGATTTTCCCAGGTCTACCTATTTGGACCCGGAAGACGGAAGAATTTTACCATAGAACTGATACAACTGGGTTAGAAACGCAAAGTTAGTCGTCAAAACTAGCGGTAAAGAAACCCCAGGGTGGGTTCGTCCAGTTGGATAATATTTCAAAGGTCTTTGGCCAACCATGGGCCTGCTGTCCAAGTGCAGCCTGTAAAGGCAGCTCTATAATATGATGATGATCATTCTTGATGTTGTGACTCTGTGTGTTCTTCTGAGGCCCAACGTATCCTCATCGGCAAAGCATGCGTGTCGATCAGATGAAGCATGCTCGCACAAAGTGATGCGCTGGGTAAATGGAGGGGCCCAAGTAAACTAAGTAAACTTGCAAAACAAACTACACCTTTGAAACTGGACATTGAGCGCCGACTTACATCGTCTATGCGAAAGGGTAAAGTCTTTTGGCTCCAGGTCAATAAGCTGACAGCATTCCACCCTCCGTGATTGGCCCCGATTTACTGATAGGTGCTCCAGATGACATCGATCTCCCATACCCATTGTCCATCATGTTGACTTCAAGATGCTTGCCTGCAACCCCGCAATTTTGTGCTTATGAAATCTGAAACCAAACACTTCTCTATACTCTATACAGCTGTTATCTATAAGAATTGGCCCCTTAAACCTACCACATCCACAGTAAGCCCGGCTGGAAAACTCGACCCCAAATTCTGTACCCGGCCTTCTCCAGTCCCTTCCCTGGAGAATCTCCTCGCAAAAGGGGGATCTGATGAATGGATTGGTTAAGAAAAATATCCTCACCGCGCAAAAGGCTGGGTCAAATGACCATGGGAAAATTGTGGTTTCCTGCAGATGTTCAATGGTTTTCCGTCCTAAACCAATAGGAGTACCAAACGCGGATTGTTGAAATCATGTGAGTGCGGATTAAAAGGAACATATAGCGGAGAAACCATGGTATGTAGCATCCAATGGCGCTGGGATTTTCTTAAGATTTTCCACAAACAAGTTCTGGCGGGCTAGAAATTCGATCCAGGAATCTCTCCTACAGAAATGCGTTTCAGCCAGGCTGAGGTCCAAGAACCAATTTTTTTTATTTTCAAATGGCAGAAAATGGCAATGAATTTGTGGCCCATCCGTAATTTTTTTGGGGCAACCCCAACAATATTGTCATTTTTTGGTCATAAAGTAATAAGATTCATATCCCATACTATATTCCTATATCATTCCACTATATCATATCGTTAAGTTATGAATTATACTATAATAACATCAAGTCATATCAAATTCAAAGATTATTTCGTTGCATCATTCCATTATATCAAAATTATATCCCAATATACCTGTATTACCCTAGTGGCCACTGCTCGCGCGCTGCGCCGTTACGCCGTTACGCTCTCCCCGTAACGCCAGGTGGCACTGATGCTTGGCCAATGCGGGCGAAGACGCTTTCAATCTCTTCCTTGGATCATCCGATTGAGATTGACCCTATTGGGGATAGGTTATCCTGGTACTTGGAGGATCATCCCAAGAAAATTTCGGGATTACCTCCTTTAAAATGATAGAAATAGCTCGTGTCCTTTAGGAAGGGAGGGGCTGGATGGTTTTTTCCTATGAGTAGCTGGTTCATCGTTCGTTCGCCTAATGATCAATAGATCAATCAAACGATTTGTGTCAACAGTTAGAATAGTCATCACTAACAGTAAATTGTACTATAGTTAATAGTAAATAGATGCAACCAATCAATAGTATAGTAAATAGATGCATTGCTAAAACCAGGGTTTGTTTGAGAGGTATTTCATGGTAATTCTTATTATATAATTAGGGGGAAACCAGTCGGAAAAAACAATGACGGAACCATGTATGGAATTCTAATGAATTCCATGTTGTTGCCAGTTGTCACATCATGATGATGCATTTTTGAAATCCCGTCAGCAAGCGCCAACTGCCCGAGGGGCCCCCGGAAACCCTGATGAAACTTCTGAAATGGATTGGCAGCTTAGTTGATCAACTTATGAAAAGGTCTGATGACTTGTCAAAATAGCTCCTCTGAATTAATGAACCCTTCTTGCCCACATGTGTTCGCATCAAGTACTAATTACCAAACTATCATTCCTCCTTGCCATGGTATCTTCAGTGCAGCATATTCAAGGCAAAAGGAGGAACCTGTGGGGATGGTTCAACCCAACCTGGCCAGCCATGAAAGAAGTTCCAAATGGTAAAAAGTGAGTGTATGGCCATATATGGACAGATAAAATACTAACAGATATGTATTACCATTTATATTTATATAGTTCCATACAGATAAAAATATGATACTATCCGTTACTAACCAAACTTAGAAATATTTACTGTAAGTTTCCGGACCAAATTCGGCGATTTTGAGGATGCCGCACGACACTGCAAATGCAGACAGGCATCCGTTGTAGCCCCCTGAGTGGGGCAAACAGATGCCGACATCGATAGTTTATGGTCATCATATCACATGTTATTATATGTTTTTATAGCAATCTCAAACCAGATCTGAAGGCAATTCTCGGTATATCATGGATCTATGATTCGTCTTTCCAACGTCATTGTTTAAAGGAGGCCGGGGTTGAGGATCAGAAGCTCATCCCAGAAAAAAACATCTTAGGATCATGTAGAAATAGGTTGGTCCAAGAATGGCACCCAAAAAAATCTCGGCAAATCCCTTCATTCTCTACATATTAAATTTATAAGTATCTATATATATATACGAATATCTCTGTCCCTTCCCCTCTCTCTCTCTCTCTTTCGTCGTCTAAACGTGATCAGTGGCTAATACAAGTTCGGTACAAAAAAACAAAACAAAAAATGCAATTTTGGTGGTATACTTCATTTTCAGAGACATGGGGATGACATCATGGATGCATTTCTGGAAACGTGAGTTGATTTGAACAAACGACGCAAACAATACATTTTTATACATTTTTTGCGCCGGGACGCACGGATAAAGTCAGTCTCGAGTTGAGATCCAGATTGGGAAAAGAATCGCTGGTCAGTGATTGTCAGTGAGTCATTGGATACCATCTGGTTATTCAACATAGCCATGGAAAATCACCATTTTTTATAGGTAAACCATCTATAAATGGGCCATTTTCCATGGCTATGTTAAAGAACCAGAGGGTATTTTCTAAAATGTGCTGAATCTTCCTTCTGCACTCATGAGGCCGCTCCACCCTCCACGGCACCTCACCACACGCAGCCGGAAATCTTTTTGCTGGCCAGTTCGGAGGTTTCTGACCGAAGAGCAAATGAATTTGATGCAGGGTCGGACGACATCGCCAGTGCCATGGTCATGGCAGCCATGGCACAATGAAAGATATAGTACTGCCTGGTTCAAAAGCTAGATCTCCAAGACCCAGCTGGGTACTTAGGAGGCATTTGCTGCCTGCATTGCAAGCTGCACCCGCATACACCCCTAGAAATCCATTGTCATCAAAGGTGCCGCAGCACTGCTCCAAGGAGCAGAAGATCTTCCGGAAATCATGGATGATCACATATCTCACATCCTATCACTAGATGTGAATGTGTGGCCTCTCAACTTCAATGAATAACTAGGCCCACTAGGCACCCAGGATGAGTTGCAACCGTGTTTCGAATTACACGTCACGACCATTCGAACTCTAAACTCTAAACTTGATTGGCTTCACCCAGGGCTCAGCAGCGAATGCGTGCTGGACTGGCCACCTGGAAACCGAAAGATGCTGGGCTGAAGTGCATCCCCGCTGGTCAAAATCCGGGTCTGAAAATGGAGTATACCATGCTATGGCGAAACATGATTGTTTTTTTGGTCATTGTATGCAGTTTCACTGGGGGAATGATGAAATCAGCATCTATAAGCTAACTCCTGCTGGCATTACACATATAGATATGTTGGGGACCTGTGTTCCCCTAGGTCTGGTGATCGTCTCCCCTCATTCACTGCGGGAACTGCAGTCGGGAGCAGCTTGCAACCAATGTATTTTTGGGTTGAAGTTGAATTGGGTTTGGGACTCTTTTAGTCAGACTAAAAATCGCCAACTAGTCGAGATGGTAATCTTACATCATATCGTATCTGCTTGGTGGTTTTAGCCATCTTGAAAAATATGAAAGTCAATGGGAAGGATTGTCCCATATATTATGGAAAATAAAAGCCATGTTTGAAACCACCAACAAGTTATCCTATGTTTTGCTAGTTTCCCCAGTTCGTTTGCTCAAAACACCCCGGCTTTGTCACTTTGCATCCCAACTTACGACTGACCCAGCAACTTTGGCGGGGAATGCCATGTTCCTTTAGCATCCTTTGGCCGAATCATGTCAAATCCCAACAAAAACCTACAACACATAAAAGCATCTAAGTAAACACATCATAGATGCTTTAAACATCTAATTGAGAATACAATGTAATCAAAATCTAAAGGCATGTAAAAACCTTATCAAACCTTTTTATAAATACACATGCATTCAAACATATCTTTACAAAAGTCAAACCTATGGTATATTGAAAATCACACACACACATATGTATATATATACATATATAAACAAGTAACACGCATATACAACCTTACAAAATATATCATTATAAATAATTATACATATCATTACCCTCTGGTAAACTAACATAGCTATTGAAAATTGCCATGTATAGTGGTTTTTCCCATTAAATATGGTGATTTTCCATAGTTATGTTAGTTTACCAGAGGGTATCTAAAAATACCTACTGCTATGGTCTCCCCTCCTTGGCGTATCTCTGGGCGCCTGGGATTCCCTTCGCGCCCGCTTCATGGAAGGCTCCTCGCTGACCGTCCTGGGCCGGGGCCAGGATGGTTGTGATGTGGCCATGGGCATCCTGGTGCCCAAACGGTACCCCGAGTCATAGCCGTGCGGCTTTATGGATGTAACAAATACCCCATCCATATGGTGATTTCATAGGTTCTGACCCATTATTCCAACTTTTTAATCACATCAACCTTCACCATCCACTAGCATGGTGAGGCCCGTGTTTGCCTCAGTGACTAAGGGTTTGGTTAGTGGCTAACCTCTGGTAATGCATCATGTGATGGGCCTTAATATAGATGATTTACCTTTTAGAAGTGAATGTAGTGGCCTAGAAGCGAAAACTACCAGCTGCAGAATATGTCAAATTTTACACCAACAATAAACAGGAAAAGAACAACTTGTCTCCTTACCATTGGCTGGTAAATCAATACCCCAAAATTCTAGAACATCACCTGCCAGTGGAAAGGTCGCATATGCCTTTCCAAAAATAACAACGATCAACGTGACATCGCCCTTAAGATTGGTGAAGCCAGCAGTTTTCCTGGTAAAAAGACCACCACTTTTGCTGGTGAAATCCCCTTACACTTACGGCCCTATAGCCAGTTATATAATATATGTTATAATCATGATATATAAGCTCAGTTACAGGAGTATAGTCCCATTTAAAACTGGTTATGGAGCCAGTTTCTGTAGAAACATGGACCACTTGGAGCCAAGATTCTCCACGAACTTCTCGGGTGTGGTGGGAGCTGCGGGCGCTGCGGGAGCTGGCTCTGCTGCTTCAGCTGCAGCTGCGGTTTCCGTGGCTGCCCTGAGCGCGGGTCCCTTCCTATGAAACACACCTGTTTGAAACCATGGTTTTTGTAGGGCATTTCATGGAAATTCCATTTCATTGGGACCATTTAGATCCATTTAGGGGATGTTTAATATTAGGGGGATGGGATTAGTTCGGGGATTACATTGTGTTTCTTGGTTGATTTTTGTATTGTGAATATGAACTCGTATCATCATGACCCAATTTTGGAGATATGCACTTTCCTTGGTATTTTTTGTGTAAATACAGGCTATAGTACCATATTATGTGTCTTTATTGGTGCAATTTTAGGTATTTCTCCATTTATGCCGCCAAGCACACATCTGTTCTCACCAGCCAGAAGCAAGCATCTGGACACATGAGAATATCTGAGAATCATTCCCTAATCTGATTTGAGGCTGTTTCTCCAATTCCTCACCATATAATATATCTAGTCTATAATTATACAGGGGTTGGCAACTGTCCCATTTTGGGAATATTGGACATCACCTTATAGTAGCCATTATAGACCATATATCTAATGGTTGGGTGATGTTCAATGGGGACATTTAATGACCCACATTATAGTCTACATTTGATCTTTCTTGAGGCTGGTCAGGCTTCCCTTGCTCGCCAAATAACTTGTCCACTTCCATCCGCGTTGTTAATCATTGTTTCGGATTATTTACATCGATTTACCCAGTAAACCCACCATTTCTATCGTGTCTTCCTTCATGCCCAGAACTGCCAGGATGCTGCCTGCACTTGGCCTTCTCTACGAGTTCATCCACTGCTGCCATAGCCTCCTGAAGCTTCGCCACCTTCGCTCGATCGGAGCGGAGATCCCAGCTCCCATGGCCTTTCCCCATTCTCATCCCATGTGGTTGGCAAACTCTTTGTAGAGTTAAAGCTTCCCCATCTAACAAGAAATATGGATACCCTTAGATCCAAAACGCTCCCTCCTAACCATTATCACAAGGTGAGCCCCCAAAACGGTAATTTTTTTTTTCGCACATATCTTGGTTAACTGTTGGGTTGATTAGGGGGAAATAACGAGCTAACTCATGGTTTTATAAACTAACAAACCTAACGGAAGGGGCCTATATAACTGATATAAACCATGAAACATGGTGGTTTGACAAACAGAAAGGTAATATCATTGTTTCACCAAGAAAGCATGATGGTTTAACCGAGTTTAACCACTAAAAATTGGCAAATTGGGATTTGACCAAACAGAAAAAACACCTTGGCTTCAAAAATCGCCGACCTCGGACTCGTGGCTTTTCAGTTGCTCCAGGCACTGCTCGAGCGCTTTGGCGGCTTTGCCTCGCCACCCATGGATTTTTTTCCAGGAAGACTTCGGGTTGATGGACTGAAGCCCTACCGCAACAAGTCTTCATTGAAGCGCCACCGCAATTCTTCACTTCTATGCAATATCAGCAGCTCATCAATTTGGTGACAATCTTCTAAAATACTTAGAGGTGGAATTCAAAATCATACAAACCAGATTCGGATTAGTTCAAAAATAAGGCTATTAACTACTCTACAACCGATGGTTGATCATAATTATAATTATATAATTATATACATATATATTCATAATTTCAAAATATTTCCACACCGTACAAAACTTACCAACAAAATCAATCTTGGGGCATGCCCCATTTCTATTCATTTCTGGACAAACCCAACCAAAACCACTGGCCAAATCAAGCCAGCGCGATCCCGTTTTCTTGTGCCTCCGTGATATCTTCCACTGCAATCAAGGGACACCCAATAATCTGGGTAAATTAGAATATCTCACTGACCTGATTTAAGGCCATTTGGGGATGATTTCCCTATAAAAACCATGATTTCCAGCGAGGGAGAACAGTGAGGTCGTTATAATTTACCCAGAATAATGAACAACAAAGGACAATGAAACGAGTGAAACCCAGCGGAGTTATGAACTCGTGAAAGGAGCATTTTTGTTCTCGGCTCTCACGTCGAGTGCTATGGAGTGCAAGGCAATTGATGTGAAAAACAGACCTGTACGTCCCAAAGATTTAGCCCGAAAAGCCCAAAAAAACTGTTTCTGAAAGAACAGACATGAATGAAAATTACCCTCTGGTAATTTAACGTAGCTATTGAAAATGGCAATTTACAGTTGATTTTCCCATTAAAAATGGTGAATTTCCATAGCTATGTTAGTTTACCAGAGGGTAACCCTCCATGTCTGTCCATCCATCCACTTTGGCCTTGGCCAACCCTGGATACCAATAGTAGCCTGAAACAAATTCTGTTTGGTGGCGTAGCATGATTGCTCTCGCAGCCACTAACCCCACAAAATTGCCAAAGAAAGTTGGGAAAACATGGGAAACACGATGCTACTTGTCTAAGACTAAGAGGTCTATCTATTATCTATCCGCCCATCCAATCTATCCATCCCGAATGGCAAACAAAAATGCAAACTTTCAGAGGCCCAAACTCCCAAAGACTTCAAGTCTCAACTTCAGACTACTCAGACTTAGGCCATTAAGTTAACCATGCCATTAATCATCATTATAATCATGATATAATCCCTCTTAGGTTAACCATAGTTAACCCCATTAAGTGAACCATTATGTCATTAATCCCTCTTCACTTCACCGTCATCAACACGGGGACCTGGGCTCATGAGGTCCCGCCGCCTAGTCGGAGCTTGTGGCCTCTGGTGCTCTGCGTCTTTTCCTTCACTTGGACATCGACCTGGCGACATCGCAAAACGTCTGCGAAGTGGGTGCCCCCTAGGAAGTTGGTGGAAACCAGTAGGTTGACTTCAGGTAATTCATGGGAGATATAAACATATATAAAGTTATAACATGTTATAACATATAAAATATATCTATAGTTAGATGGGATTATAAATCCTTTTATAACTGGCGGGGCTTGGACCTTGTGCACCAATCCGTGAGTTTCACCTAACAGAAACTGTTACGAATGCAACCCAACTGGCCCTACCAATCATTACCTCCACTCTAGAAAGCAAGAATATAGACTGGTATATGGCAGTGTGTCAAAACCTTGTACCCCTGGTGAAGATCAACATAGCTGGTAAATGGATGTTCATCCCACTAAAAATGGTATTAATAGGTATTGATCCATACCCATATGAATATAGAATGGAGCCACATCATTCGCAAATGAATATATAATTGAGGTCCTATCTTGTGGCTCCATGCGCTCCATGTATTCAAAGGGCATGCTTGCTTGAAACACTCCGACTTCATCAAGGTAAATTGTCTCAACTATTTCTCCACACCATGCACTATAGTCACTATATAATCTGTTGGGTCCCTGCTTTTCGATTTTTGGATCCCTGCTGCAATCTTCCCTCTTTGTTGTCATTTGGCCTGTAGAATCCCTAAGGGCATCAGCATTGCCTTTCACACGAGTCTGGCTCAACATCATCATCCTGGAAAGTGTATACATGAACCGCAAAAAATGGATGGTTACAATATGAACATTCCAAACGTGATCAACACATACATATATATATATTATGTTTACATATATGCATACATACACACACAGAGATATATGTATATATATATATATACACATGCATAGATGCATACATGCATGCCCATATGTCACCAGCCGGCCCAGCTTGGTGCTCCCGCCTGGCCATGCTCCACCTCAGCCCTGCGGTGATTTTGCGCGCAGATCTCCACCAACGCCTGGATTCCTGTTAGCTCGGCCTGGCAGCGGCTTACTGGAGATCAGCTCAGTCTGAGAAGGTGTCATACTTCATGGTCAAAATGAACATCGACACTAAAAAACCAGCGTTTTACGTTTTACATGTTTTTCAAACCCCCAAATGGGATTTGTGTTATCGTTTTTCTTTTGGTTTTTCCCGATTCTGAGATACATCAACGTCGCAAAAATCACCAGCTGCGGTGTCCCAATAGCTTGACCCGGTGCCTCGCGACGCTTCTCAGCGGGCTGGCGTGCGAGCAACTGCTCCTCGAGCTGCTGGCGCTTCTGCGTCAACTCCTGGGGGGATTGGCCAGGGAAAACACCTTGGTTTTTCCACATGTTTTCCCAAATCATGGGTCAAAATGGTGAAGAAACCAATGGGGAAAACATCATGGTGTAAATGCAAATCCCCAACAAAAGATCGCCCACTGGGACCAATCATGGAAAATCCACATCAAAACCATACAAGATCCATATATAGGTTTACAATTGTTTACATGGGATATCTTATCTGGTTGGTGGTTGACCTACCCCTCTGAAAAATATGAGTTCGTCAATGGGAAGGATTATACATCCCATATATGAAATGGAAAAAAAAGTCATGTTCCAAACCACCATAAGCAGTATATATGTTATCATTAATCACCATGATTACTCACCATTAATCATCATTAATCACCATTAAACCATTGTAAACCATTGAAACCACCAACCAGTCATTGTATAGCTAGCTAGAAGCGACCTGTCTTTCCCCCGCCTCTTCGATGCACTGGATGGACATCTGATCGAACTCGCCTCGTTGCTCCGGGCACGTGCCGAAACCTGGAGGCGATGCGCGCAGTGAGGCCCACTAGATGCGAGCTAAGTTGACGCAAATAACTTAGGACTTAGGTAAACTATTTTTTTTGGCATATAACTATATGGTATATACATTGGTATACTATAATATACATTAATATACTATAGTTAATGGGTTTGTACAGACTAACTTTTGTGGCTGAATGCCCGAACAGTGTACAATGTTTACCTCATTTTAAGAAACAGTAGCGTGGTATATCCTGATCTTTTGGTTGCTTTTCATTTTCGCCGGGACATTTACGGACGCTCGATTTGATAACCGCTAATCGGAAAAAAAAAACAGTTGCCAGGATATGGCAGATTGGATTACCTTGATTGCCAAAAGGCAAACAGCTTATTTTGCTTCAGAGGTTGAGGTTGAGGTCAGCAGTATGGAATCTACAAAATCCTGATGAATGGATTGTGAAGTGCCCCTCCTGTGACGATTGGCAATGGACAACCCACCATTGCCAAACTCACTTTCCTATTACGTCCAAAAGAAAACCAAAAAAAACCTTACAAAGCGCAGTTTTTCACTACCACTTCCCAGGTTTCACGCCATCCAGAAACCATCCACGGCAGCCACCAAGGTCTTTTCGGTGCCGATGGAATTCAAATAGTCTTTGAGTCCCTGGAGCTTCCTTGAAGCGTTGAAAGGCCAGCGCAAATTTTGAGGGAAATCATGTTGTCCATGTTCAACCCCAGATTTAGGAGATACTTACCCTACCCTATGGATCCAAGAAGGTACAAAAAAGCCTCCAAATGATAGTAAATTATACCCCAGTCCCACTTAGTGATTTCCTAAGAAGGTACGACTGGATCCATAGGTAAACATAGGTAAACAATTCATAACATGGATCTGGAATTCCATGGAGGTTTCTCTTGGAACATGATCTGCAAACGGTGGATTTTCCACATCGAACTGCTACTGTAGTTTCCAGTAGGCTATAACTGCTTGGTGGTTAAGCCATCCGGGGTTACTATTCCCAATATATGGAAAAATATAAACATGTTCTAAACCACCAACCAGATAATATATTTATACATCTTTGGTTTCCGTTTGTTTCGGGCACTCTCCAACAATTCAGGATTTCCAGTACCTTAAAGGGAATAGATCCAATAGAAAACCGGGTTCCGTTTAGGTTCTGTATCACTAAGGGGTATTAGCGAGCGATTAGAAATAGAAAGGGATTTTGGATGATTTTGGGGTCCTGGTCGTAAGTCCAGTGGTTTATCATCATTGTCAATTCATTTTCCCTATGAAATGGTCATTTTGGGCAAACATTCGGGACAAACCCACAAAGGTGTACCATCTACAAATGATGGAGTTGCCATTCCTGTGGCAAATTGCAGGAGCGCTCGGCGCTGTACCTGTTTCCAACGAGAAGCACGGGACATGGGCACTATGAGCACCCAAAATGATGAGATCCAATTAGCAGGCGTTCTGATGTGAAATGTTGCACCAACAACAACCGAAGAGTCCGGCAGTGTTTTGTTTATTCAAGCATCTCCCTTTTGTCATAAGATTTGTGTTTTGTTGGTGAACACTTTTCTATTACTTAGATAAATCTTAGGAAGACGTGCCCTCTCTGGACTCAATAATCTACTAAGGGAAGTCTCCTTTGCAAAGCATGATATCCTCCACCCAAACATCCACTTCTAAGGCCCCAAGGCTCTCCACTTTCTCTTCCTCCTCGGTCCATGCGCCTCAGGGTATGCTTTGACTCTATGGCCATGAGCAAATGGAGAAGATGCAGGGCATCAAATCATGCAATTTATTTAAAATAAGACCGCTCATCCCCCAAAAAATATCGATGTGGCGTATCATATCCCATATGATATAGGTATTTACAGTAATACTATATTAAATATCCCCATTTTAGGATGGTTAAACCATGTGAAAACAACCATTTTTGATGCAACAAACCTACCCTCCATCTGGTTGGTCACCATTTTCCATGCATATAATATATATATATACCCTCTGGTTATTTAACATAGCCATGGAAAATCAGCATTTTTAATAGGTAAACCATCTATAAATGGGCCATTTTCCATGGCTATGTTAAATAACCAGATGGTATATTGCATTACATTGCAATAAATATCGACTCACTTACCAAGCTCTGTGAAGCCGGTGAAGCCACTTCTATCGCATCTATACCTAGGTATACTATATGCCACTGCTCCAAGGTACCATTGAGAAGGCAAGGGAACACCTCCTCCGTAATCAACCTATTGGCTTCCTGCAGGGCGACGGATGGTTTTCGCATCCTCCAATTCTGGGACACAGGGAGCAATTCCTTATGCTCCATTGCTATCTCAAACTGGACGTATGTATATATTATTATGTATTCTGCATCATTATGTATCCACACACATATATATATATGTGTGTGTGAATAGTAAGCGCACACATCTTACCACCCAAAATGCATGTGGCTCACATGTGGGGTGGTAAATGATGGTAAATATATACAAAAACATATAGCACACTTGGAGCATCTAAGCATTCAACCCATCCCAACGTTCGTCACTTGCGACCATCATCCCGGATGGACAATCAGCTCATGGATGATACTCATCCACACTAGAATTCTTGGGGTGTCTTAAAATAGGGGGACCCCAAATCATTCAAACTTACAGTAGACCATTGTTGTTTGGGTACCCCCATTTTAGGAAACCTCTATATTGGATATACACTCTGGTAAACTGTCACATAACTATGGGAAATCACCATTTTTCATGGCTAAATCAAAGAACTAAATGGCCATTTTCTATGTCGCGAACTGTTCGTTTAGACAGCGCCTGGAACAAATTAACTCTGTCTGCGGAGGCATCCACTTGCGGAGCGCCTTGAACTCGCGGAGTTCGTTGCCCAGCAGCATCTCCTCGGTTTTGTCGGCGGCTGAACAAAAACAACGCTGACCTGGCGTAAATCGAATTCGTTCCGACGACTCTTTCTATTGAAAGATACTTAACACCACCCTGGTGCAGTTACAATAGTTCTCCAACCTGAACCAAGATGCTTTTTTCCGTCTGATCTATGGTGAAGTCATGATCAGGTCTTCATAAGTCTTTATAGCTATAGTCCATCAAAACCCATCTTAAACAGGAATGAACAGGGATGAACAGAGTATCCATAGTTCAAGTTTCATTTAAGGTTCTTATGTCTGGTTTTCTGCCTATGTTAATCCAAGTTCTTGGTTTTTCATGGGTTATAAGTTATACCCGTCACCAAACGTTTTCACAGTAAAAGGCTCATCACGGCTCGCATCTGTCAAGATCTGCTGTTCCTTCTGCACGGAGGTCAACTCTTCCTGTCGAAGAGCCAAGCGGATAGATCAAGAGATGCTACACCGACACCGACAATTTGGGGAGTGGGAAATCCAACCCACCATATCGTGGGGACTTTAAACGAACTAAAAGCCAACAAGAGATTCATGTCATTCAGACGTAAACTCCCCAGTATACTCACTGGTGGAAATCCATATACAGTAGCCGTCAAATCGCATTGGTTTAAACCCCATTGTTTGAAGATTGAATCCCAGTTTTGGCTGCAAGCAGTGACTCCCCGGTGTTTGGCTAGATCCATTGATCAGTCCATCATGGAGGATATATGGACAATAAAATATAGTAAATATATAAATATGGTGTATTGCCCATTGAACCGGTTGGTAGAAACCCAGAGCATCAACCATCCTCTCCAAAGCCATAGCATCCCATAGCTAGTAGAATAGCCATGAATAGCCTCCATTGAGACATCAGTGATACTCTGATTCTTGGTGAAATCCCCGAACAAAAATATCAACTATACTGTACTGGCCACTCAGAACACATATCACCCAACTATATGCCTCTCTGGCCATCTGAATTTGAGCACCGTGGACGAACCCATCGGTAGACCTGAGCCTTCAACAGTGCGTTCACCTTGTTTTCCAAGTCCACGCAGATCTCACGCTCCTTGCAGCTGCAGAGGGAACACCAGCTGTGTTACCAAGGGGAAGCAAGCCCAAGCATGTCTACAAAAAATCCTGGAATTGGAGGAAGGTGATGTTTTCCCCTTAAACCATTGAAACACAATGGTTGGTTTCACTATCAACATTGGGGATCATTGGGGGTTAAACAACGAAGATATGAAAATGCACTCTCTGGTAAACTAACATAGCTATTGAAAATTGCCATTTATAGTGGATTTACCCATTAAAAAATGGTAGTTTTCCACAGTTACGTTAGTTTACCACAGGGTAACGAACATATTGGATTCACCATGATTCAAACATCATTCCAGCACTGATTGCTGCTTGAGCCACACATCCCAGAACGGGGATCAGCATCCCGTTCCGATGCTTGGAACACACGATGCGAACACATCACCAGCAGAAACCCATCAAAACAGGGGTTGGCAACTGTCCCATTTTGGGAATATTGGACATCACCTGTTAAAAAGTAGCCATCTAGTAGACCATATACCTAATGGTTGGGTGATGTGAAAAATGGGGACATTTAATGACCCACAAAAAATCACACCGAACGCATAAAAAACATGCTAATTACACATTTTCCTGCTGGAACATGGCATGAAAAGGCTATCAAACCAGCTGAATAAAGACAGTAAACCCCTTCCACGGGATTCCACTTTTGATTTCAAGTCACCATGTCCAGCTACCCATCATCCCTGAACCCCAAGCCTTTATCTTACACCTACCACACAGGCACTACAGTTCTGGCCCTTAACCAGTTATAAGGCACCTATAACCTCATTGATGGAATGATCATTGGATTCATAACCATTAAAAAGTAACTTGTAAAGGGCTGCAACTGTACATGTTATGACCCTTAACAGTTATAAATGGTATTACAACTCCTGAAACTAGTTGGTTCTCTATCGTAAGCCAGATAGAACTGTTTTCAGACTGTTAAGGGCCATAGTTGAGCTGGTTCTCAGGGCACTATATAGGGCACTACTCGAGTGGCCAAGACACTGCCGTCTTGGCTTTCTCCATGGTGAGCTCCGCCTGCTCCTTCTGCTGCTTCCAGGTGGCCAGCTGGGTCTGCACCGCAGCCGCCTCTTCCGCGCACTTCCAGGACCTACCCAAGGGGGGGCCCCAGCTGGAAACAAAAATCTGGTTGATGATGAGGATATGAAACATATATGAAACATATATAAATAGCGTGTCAATCATAGCGATGAGGTTGTTGTTGGTGGTGGTGATGATGATGATGATTGATGTTTTCTATCATTCTGAGGTCATGACGTCTGCAAAATTGGGGGATTCTAAGTTGATGTCTATGGTTCTACCTGGATTCTACCTGGGAAAACAAAGAGAGAACCCATGGCGAAGGACCATGGAGGAGCCCTGGTGGATTATCCCATGTATAAGTGGCTTATAACTTGTAACTATGGCTACTAACCACTTACAGTCCGCCTGGGAAAATCCTCCAATGGGGACAATGATCAATCCACATCATCCCTATTATAATCCCTATTCTTGATGGTTAAATCCCATCATTATCCCATACTAATGTGGTTACTAACCACTAACCAATGGGACCTACTAACCAAGGTTATTTGTTTTTTCCAACTTTGGCCAAGGTACATTTCTTTCAGCTGATTCTTGATCTGCTCGCCCACCTCTTCAGCCAATCCATCGGCACACACCGACTGAAGTTCAGGCATGACCTCCAGATATGGATGGCATGGGGAGGGTCTACCAGGGTGCTCCCAACACTACAAGGGATGCAAATTGACTAAATAGAGTGGTAAAATGGTTAAGTTTCCCCCCATGTGGCTGTCATTTACCTACAGTGGGCTGGAGGAAGCCTGTTTACAGGGGATATAACTATAGTCATACTGGGTGTATAAACCAACCTTTAACTGGGGGGCCTCACCTTGAAACCAATAAACATGGTGACTTAACAGGATCCAACTAGGGAAAACGTGGATTGCAATGATTTATATAATTATTGTTTAGTCTTTTTTGTGGAAATGAATGCTTTGCAGGGAAATAACCAACCATTCGAACGGGGATGCAATATATGGGGAAAATACAGGTCTAAAATAATAATGAAATATAACTAACCATCACAACTGGTTTTGTATCCACATTATATCCCTGCAAGGTGGTGCCACCCAGTGATGTCTGTTGGTTTAACTTTACCCATCTGACCGTAGATATATCTACCATGGGATCATCTTGTTCACCATTATCATTGATAACCGACATATTTCAACTTAGCAAGGGGGTACCACAGCATCTACTGGGGTGCTGGGTCCCCTGGGTGGCGTCCCGGATATCACACTTTCGATTGGTTCTCCAAATGGTACTGTTTTTGCACCTGTTTCTTCGTAGGTTGACACCATCCCCATTGCAAAGTAGTCAAGGCTGATACTACCAAACAATATGCTAATATGCTTCAAATTGGGATCCCCTTCAATCAGCATGTCACAACATTTTCCAACCAAAGGCACTGCAAACAGCTTCTCCATGGCAGAAGACATGGCAAAGGAGCCCAACCAACGCGGCAAGGACGAGGGCTGTGGGACGACTGTCTAGCTAAAATTGCTGAATGACAAATCTAAGCTGATCAGCAAAATAAGAACCACCCCTTTCCTGGGGCGTTTCTCAGGGGGTATCGGCGGACAACTTGTTTTTTGCTGACAAACAGGGTACATAATGATAATGTTCTTGTTGGTGGTTTCAACCCCTCCTGAAAAACACATTAAACGTATACAACAAGTAATTTTGGATTTTGGATCATCCCACTTTTAGGGATAATTAGAACACTAGAAACATTCTTGAAACCAGCAACCAAATATTATGCATTGACAGACCATGGGAAGCCGATCTATGCCCCATTGCTGGTTAAAAAACACCATGCGACACTTGGATTACTTGGATTTGCCTGAAAGTAGGAGAAGCCGTTCCATCCACTGGTTTATAGGTTCTTAAAAAATGATTATGATAGACCAGTGATGGAATAAACTAGTGGATGGAATGACATTGTGATCATCCATTTTGAAGAGGCCTAGTATCATGACGATGGTTGTCATTCATTTCCCCTCTCAAACAAAAAGAAGTGGGTGGTACCCCATTTTCAGACACACCCATTTCAAGTTGTTTCCATTTTTCCAGGCTTTGAGGAAGTCGGACAGCCTGTGCAAACTGTCAATGTCACAGTGGTTTCCGGATCCCAAGTTCAAGTGGAACAAAAAGTCAAAAAATCATGGTGTCCATATGTGTCCATCTAATCCCCCTTGGGGCGAAAAAAAACCTGAAACCATTCCCCCTTGGGGCCAACTAAACCCATCCAGCTGGGCGACCGCCGGGAGGTTGGTCACCAGTAGGGTGGCTGCATCTTGTGGCGACTCCGTTGAGAGAGACTTGGGACCTCCACCTGCGGGGATGGGGAGATGGGGGAGTGAAACAACGCGCGAGGATCACATATCAACTGACCATTTGTTTTTCGAGGTTTTCGTAGTTTCATGTAGTTTCTATACTTTCATGATTTCTATCTCATTAGACTGTTTCCCCCAAACCCATGCTATAGGGCGACTTTCCCGGCAAGTTTTCTCCACCCAAGAGCCAGATTTGTGATCGGCCGAGGTGACTTCAGCAACTGTGTGTAAAGGCTTATTCAAGAAGAAAGGCGAAATGTCTCTCTGTTTGTTGGTTGTGGGGTTTACCAAACTACAACCCCACAAACATATGCAAGACTTGGGACGAATAACGCCAAAGAACGGGATAGTTTTTGTAGAACCATTCTTCGTCGGGACACAACCATTAAGGAACATGGTGAAACATGTAAAGGTTGGGCATACAAACTTCCACAGGTTTATTGCCTCCAGTGAGGGGTGTGCCAATAAAGGTCGAAAACAATGCGCAATCGCAATGCAACCAGCACAGAACATCACATAAAATCACAAAGCAATACGAAACTGAGAATCAAGTCATATTCATGACTCACAAGGGAAAGGGACAGCGATAGGGCAGGGACATACATACAAAAAAAAAACGGCTCAGTAGTGATACGCATGATGATGATGATGATGATGATGATGATGAATAACATGAACATGTCCATACTGCACCCTCCCTGCCGCAAAAAACATGACGCCTCACAACATTGGAACAGCTAGCAATACCAATAAGCAGGCATCAAAGTATAACCAGTTGAAGGCACCCCAATAGCAACTGGTGATTTTGGCACGAAATTCCGAGCCTCACTTCCAGATTTCCAACCATTCGAACGATGCCATATGCAAAAATAATATATGTATTGTATATATATATAATCAATTATATATATAAATATAATCAATTATATATATATATTTACATATCATAGAAATTTTGTATGGAACCATATTACACATGAACGAACGGTGAATAACAATGACGCATTTCACGTTACATTCAGCAATCACGGTACACATGCCGCGCATCCATCTTCAACATCTACCCCAGCCATATCACTTGAAAATTGTTGGCTATATCACCATTATTCTCACCGGTTTCCATGGTTAAGTGACAATGTGTTGATAAATCCACTTCGATTTGCTGGCACCCCTCGAAAAAAATATCTACTGTAACACATCTGCCCCATAGATTCCTATAGATTCCAGAAGATTCCTGGCAATTTCCCAGTTTTTTTCCTGATTTCACAAGTTGTTTATTGGGAAAATCAACCAAATCATCCGCAAATCCGCAAATCCAGGCCGGATCCCGCCTGTGAGCTGGCACTCGAAGTTTTCTCCCCGCGCATTGGCGCCATTGCTGAGGCCCCGCATGGCGTTCCTGGTGAGGCCGTGGACATCTTGCAGCGTCTTAAACCGGGCCATTGCATATTCTACCATAGAATATATCTTGTATAATATATATATATATGTACACACATAGTGAAGCCTCTCCCCATATACACACACATATATATATAATATACATATAACATAAACATACATAAACATACATAAACATACATAAACATACATAAACATACATAAACATACATAAACATACATAAACAGTAAAATAACACCTTACAAATCCTTACAATAAAATATCTTAGCACCCACCTTCCCTCCCCAGTTGACCCATTAAAATCGCCAAGCGTCTCGGCCTCATCCGCCGTTGAAAAAGTCACCAAACATTGCTGATCCCAGGGCCTCGGCCAGGCCGTCCCGGGGCGCCCGGGAACTCCCTGGAACGGCCGGTTTTGTGCGGGAAAAAACGGACATTTCACCAGTGAAAACCAGTGATTTTCATGGATTTTCACAGGAATCTACACTAATCATGTGGATATCAGCAGTGAAAGCATGGATTTTCGCAGTAGGGAGGTGATCTTGTCTGTGATTTCTTGGAATTGATCAGATAAATCGAAGAGTTGTGGCGATTATTTACCAAACACATGGATGCAAGCATCAACAAAAATGGGATTCAAGCGGCTGGAAGTTCGACCAACACACGGGACATAAGCGCTTGACCAAAACAGAGCGGGGTTTGAAGATGCTTGAAGAACATGGAACACCTACAATGGTGATAGTACAAACATGGTGGTAGCTCGCCTTCAGGTCAATGACTGAAAGGATCTGAAAGGCACCCTTTCGACAATCAATCGCTGTTAATGGATTGGAGATCATCTTGAAAAATCAAAGCATAGGTTCTAAACCACCACTCATTCTGGGATATTTCTATCAAATTATTGAATAAATTCCATACATCTGGTTTGATATAGTATTTTTTTGTGGCTAAAACAATGTCATGTTTACCATCCCCCAGTCATCACCATTTTTATATATAGGTGGTATATATAAACTTAAACCATTCCCAGTGGCTGGTTGATGACATTGTTTTACCAACATTATTCCGATGATTAGCCAATTTTAACCATTACTGTATTACCCTCCAGTAAATTAACATGACGACCCTGCCAGATAGGGGTTGGAAGACTAGTGAAACCACTATAAATTGGTCATTTTCAGGGTCCAACTGTTAATTTACCAGAGGGTAACCATTATTAATCACCATTTTCAATGGGAAAATCCACTAATTATAAATGGTCATTTTCAATAGCTATGTTAAATTACCAGAGGGTAACCATAGATTGACCAGTCATGGCGGGTAAACATGGCATCGTTCGCCATTTCGCCATTTCGCCATTTTGCCATCGTCGACAGGTGGCTCTATGCTCTCGATCACCCCAAACTCTGCCACCAGCTCCTGACGCTAAACCAGTGGATGGCTACAGTTATGGCCCTTACCCTCTGGTAAACATACAAAAAACGACATAGAAAATGGCCATAGAAATAGTGGATTTACCCATTGAAAATGGTGATTTTCCATAGTTATGTTAGTTTACCAGAGGGTATGCCATGATATTTCTCGTTTCATGGCTTAAACTAGACCAACAAATACAACTGTGCGGGGCAGCTTGATGAAATTGAGAGTTAGTTTAGATTTCTACTGTAGATGATAAACCCATAAACTACTCCATGAACCGTAGATTGACTGGTTTAGACATTCATCCAGCTGTAGATACATCTCTCTCTCTCTATTTCTTTATCATATATATCATACATACAGGATATATATATATATAAGTTGTTATATATATATACGTATATTATATTGTTATATATCCATAATTCTGAACCATAAACCATAGATTCCATAGATCGATCATAAACCTACCATGAAAATCCAACGGGTCCTCCAGCTCCGGTGGTCCCATGTCTGCGGGCAAACCCTTGACCTTGTAGAGCGTCGTAGCTGAGCGGAAAGGAAAGGCCCCAACGAAAGGATGGTTTTTTTAATGGGAAAAATGGGAAGATCCCCTAGAAATGGTGATTTGAAGATGCTTTAAATGGAAAACTCCTGGAACTGAACAGCTGGTAGTGGTAAGTTTTCACACGAACTGTTCTTATAGATGGTCTATTTATGTGTATTTGTGTCAATTTACTGTAGTTCAATGATCTACCTGTTGTAGACATGGTGATTTTCCGTGGCTTTTTTAAATGACCAAAGGGTAGTTGTTTCACAAGTTGAAAGGCTTGACGTTTCAAACCCACTCCATCATCGAAACCATCAGCTGCCCAGCAGGTCATCGTCACGCCAGTCCAAGCCAGTGGGGTAGTCCCAAATTTCATCTTTCAAAACATGTCTTCAACTCACACACGCGTGAAAGTGTATGTGCAGTACTATATGTAATGCAACACTTGCATTTACACTCACCTTCTCCCATTTTTTACAATTCTCAACATGCAAACAATCTTCCAGGGTAGAGCCATTCCACTGAGCCATAGTAACTGCGTGTGTTTCAACGCCCCGTCCTTTTTTTGGCCAAGCCACCAGTAGCTCCACGGGACGGCTTCCTTCGATCTCTTGCGACATCTTTTGGTGGACCTGGAGGGCTCGGAAATTTTGAAAGTGCCCAAAACATATGGATTTCACTAGAGAAATTGTGGGATTTTATAGTGATTTAATGGGATTTTATAGTGATTTAATGGGATTTCATGGGATTTAATGGGATTTCATGGGGATATAATGGGATATACCCAACAAAAATGGAATTAACCTCTGGAAAACTAACTTAACTATATGGAAAATCACCATTTGAATATAATATATATATATATATATATAAAGGTAAAAATAATGACTAATGAACCATTTTCAAGATGTTAAATTACCGGAAGTTTTTTTTTGGTGGGTGTCCTGAGTCATGGGGGTACCCCCAAATCCAAGTCATGACGACTTAGCCAGGCCCAGGCACCTCAGACAGCAAGTCTTCCAACTTCTGGTGAAGCCTTGGGAGGATCCCCGACTGATGGACCCGACTCGGCAAACATAACTTCAAACGAAAGGGTATATAATTATATATAGCCGTATATAATATAATATATGTATATATAATATATTATATATATATTATATATATATGTATAGTTCAATAGCTGAAGCAAACGCGTCTTCTGTCCGTTTGCTTTTCTACTGAGTTGTCTTTGTACTTCGTTTTCTCGTTTTCTACTCCGCAATATCTGATCGATGGTCCCTGGCAATGCTTATTCCTTGGCTACCTCCAATTCCGCGCCAAATCCATGGCACCCATCTGCGGGCACTACGTGGTACGGCGAAACAAATCACCAAAACAGAGTAAACATAGGGACAAACGCACATGAAACAAGGATGCCATATCACCTCAAGACATGACGTACATACTGGTTGGTGGTTTTAACTATATTGAAAAATATTAGTCAATTGGGAAGGATTATCCCATATATTATGGAAAATAAAACATGTTTGAAACCACCAACCAGTTGATATATGAGATGTCATTCACCCACCTTTTGCGATCCTTTTATCAGATCCCCACATTTCCACACGCCCAGCGGTCCAAGGTGCTCGTTCAGCTGCTGCCCCGTGGCCTTTCCGCTGAAGAAGACCCTGCCAGGCCACGGCGTCATCCCCAAAATGGATGGTTTATAATGGTTTACCCTCTAGTAAACATACAAAAAACTATGGAAAATCACCATTTCGAATGGGAAAATCCACTATTTCTATGGCCATTTTCTATGTCGCTTTTTGTATGTTTACCAGAGGGTAATGGTTTATTTGAGGCATCCCATATGGGGGTTTCCATACATGGATGGTTTATAATGGAAAATCCTATTTTAGATCATTTTTGGACACCTCCATATGTAAGTGAACTCAAGTGGTTTATAAGGACCATGAATGTACAGAGACATCCACCATCAGCCCATGACATTCATGAAGGTCTAAATCAACTTGGAGGCACCACCTTGCTTGGAACATATGTATTTTTTTCTGCATGGCAAAACCATGACTTAGCCATATCTATGTCAGGCTACCCGATGGTGAGGGGTAAAAAAAAGCTTGAGTACGATAGGGTGACAGAAGCACAAATATCAATTTGCTTTCCCCCGAAAATACCAGCAAATACTAGCAGACGCCCTAAGTTACCCCATTTACCCATTAGTTACCCCAACCGCAAGGCACACCGAGTTACCCCAGGGCAGACAGTAGTTACCCCAGGTGTCAAATCCCCAAGGCACAGCGGCT
>Ga0126342_10000573_pt1 | contig 41966 bp, 43 predicted proteins | sample Cyp1metagenome_FD_92528 | JGI IMG/M metagenome (GOLD analysis project Ga0126342, IMG submission 92528) | Coral microbial communities from Lord Howe Island, Old Settlement Bay, Australia - Cyphastrea 1 metagenome | ecosystem: Host-associated > Invertebrates > Cnidaria > Coral ...
CTGAACTTGTTTGAAGCAGAAATTGCGTTTCGCCTAGGCGAAATACACATTTATCTAAAAAAACACCAAATTCAGACGTCTGAATTTCAGAGTTTTTGTGATCGCTGAATTGTGTTTTCGCCTGGGCGAAACGATGATTTTTTGAAAAAAACAGTATTTCACGACCTCACTTTCCGGTCCGCCGGGTTATTTATGTATGCTTATATGTATTTATTTATGTAGTTATTTATTCATTTATTTAGTTATTGGTTGATCTATGTATTGATTTATGTATTTACTTATATATAATTATTTGCTTATATAATCTTATATATTATTATTATTATTATTATCATTATTATTACTATTATTAATAATAATTATTCTTAATTATTATTATTATTAATTAATTATTAATAATAATAATTAATTATTATTATTATTAATAATTAATTATTATTATTATTATATAGCTACGCATACATTATGTCCGTTTAAAATTGTTTTTATATAATGTGAAAATGACAACAAACATAATACCCCATGAGATTCAGGATGATTTGGGGGTACCCAATTCTCAAACAAGCCTATTCAGTATCTGAAGTGATTGTTCCAATTCTTGTCCAACTTTTTCTGAAATTGATGGAACGGCGGTCAATTTGTTCGTGTGAACTGCCTATGAACAAACACTCCCTGGGAAATGAAAATCCGGTCAAGATGCAAATATCAATCTTTGTGCTGACATGTTCTCTCAGCAGAAGTGGATTCAACATCAGAACAGATCTTAGGCTTCCAGAATCCAAGCAAACATTGCAAACATGCTGCTGTGTTTGAGAAAGGCTTTGGTCCAGCATTCTACAGCTTGTGCGGTCTGAACTTGCAGAGAACACATTATATCATATTATGTCTTGATTAGAACTGGTCTAGGGCTACTATGCACAAATGGACTTGAGTAGGTTTTCTCATCTTTGTGCGTACATGAACTCCTTGTCCAAAGAAAAGATGAAGGTTTTCTCATCTTTGACGTCTGTCATGTTGTCATGGCCATTTAGCGGCCAGACTTGGCCTTGTCCCTGAAATCTGAGCTGCTCTTCAGGATGGTGTCCATGGTATTGAAGACATTCACGGAAACCTCAAAGGGAAAGCATGGGAAAGCAATCTCGAGGTCTCGTTGCCTTTGGAACTAGGAATTGCAATTCAACACAAAGCTTGTGCATGCATGCCCAGCACAAGTCTGCCGAATCTTGGCCAGTGTAGGCATGCAAGGCTCGTGACGACTCTCTTTTCTGGGGTGAGATTGAAGAGGGCAGCAGGAGTCCCTAAAAGATTCAAAAGATGGTAAGAATGGAAAGAATATGAAAGCATCATGATATTCTTTCTGTGTACTACTAGCACGGGTTTTCGGGCTCCATCTCTTGTTGTTTGCGAAAGACACACTTCCCCAGACAGGGCTGGTTCATCACATACCCAATCCAGAGGCAAATGCATTCCAGTGACTGCCAAGTCGGCAATTTCCTGCGCTGGGACAAAATGACTGCAAACCTTGCAGTTTCTAGCTATCCATATAGCTATATGGCTATCTATTTGTTCCCCGCCCTCAAATGATTGGTTCATGCAATTCATCTCTCTTCCGAAGAGGCACCTTGATAGACTAACTTCCCCTATGGTTCAATAACTACAGTAAACATGTTCCTCCATCCCATGAAGAACAGAAAGAACTCATCAAGTGCAAATCCATCAACATCAATTCATTTAAAATCATGTATGATAAGCCCAACTGTAAACCATACCCCACTTACCCAATGACCAACCCGAAAATTGAAGTATCGGTTTTCCAATGTTGCCCGCCTCAACAAAGTCAAGCCAGAGTCTCTTCAAAACTAAGAACAACACCCCCATGGCCATCTTCGATCTGGGCCCCGCCTTTTCGCTTGCACTAGGCCCCAACTGCGCGGCGGCATCACCTGCCACCGAGCTCAAACCAGCCAGCAAGCCCTCCAGTGCTCCGCTATCCTGCGCAGGGCTTCAGAAAAATATGAGGTGCCAGTACATACGTCTATGATCATTTATGATTCTATGGTCATCTATTTAAAGGCTTAAAGTACCAATATATGAAGGTGCAATAAAGTGATATAAAGTGTATCTGTATCTGACTATTTACAGTTATAATACACCTATAACGTTGCATATTCAATTATCTGTGCTACGATAATGTCCATATTTGCTTCAGGTGGTTTCATTTGGTTTTGCTGCCCTTGATGTCCTAAGAAACCTCTGCAGCCACCATGTCTGAAAAGATGCAACCCCCGTCCTTCGCGGGAGCCTCTCCCTTCTTGCTCTTGAGGTATGTGGCAGTGGCACCTTTGATGGCTCCGCAGTTGGTGTGCCCAAGCCTCAGTTGCGCAGATCTGAACAAAAGATTGATCTACTCTTCACCACTGGATTGTAGACATCTCTATCATCTCTCTCCAAGAAAATGGTCGGTTGTACTACGATCCATTACTATCCCCTGGTGCCAAGCTACACCATGACAAAGCGGGTGCGCAAGGCCGTGACGCAGAACTCCAGACCTGAAAGCACAACACTCGCGGTGGGCAGAAATTCACAAAGTGGAACATGATGGAACATGGGCATTCATGTCCAAAACGCAGCTGTCCATGTCATACGCTCCTACAGTACTACGCTAGGCACACTTGTTGTTGGAAGGAGTTATGAGAGGTACGAGAGGTGGAAGATCAAGATATTTGCACACAAAGTCTCGTGGAGAGCCTTTGCTCTTCAGACCAGTCTGTGGGGTGGTATATCGTCTGTACTTTGCTTTGGAGGACGTCTGTGCAAGACTGAGTTCAAGCGCAAAAGCATTCTCCCACGCAGGTTCATGGTTATCAGTGCGTTTTGGAGGCTGAAGCCACCCAAGCCCCAATAATTATAAGCAATTAATATCCGCCACGTGGTACTTATATGCATTATAGAGTTGGTTCTGGCGAATCTTGAATTTGTGCCAATGCTGGGATTCAGCTGGCTCTTTTTGTAGAGACACATTGAGACTTTTTTGTACCCGATTAGCTTGTCTTTGTTGGGTGCTCCATTGGTTGTTTCTGGAAACTTGCCATTGTTTGGGGTTTTAATAATAATTAGCTCCAGAAGTGGAATATGGCAGAATTGGGTCGTGTTTTATGTCTTGGAGAATTTTGCTAGCGAGTCTCAAATGAGTTCAGATGTGTTTGATAGCATTTTATGCCATTTTGTGGGGTCCTGCGGCTCGAAATGTTGTCCTTGAAAGACATTCATGGATCCCTCTTCTGCGGGGGTTCGGCTGCGAGAATCATGGCCAATGGGCGGGTCACTTAACGTAACTGACCTGGTCAATTCACACAGCAAGCCAAGAGCAAGCAGTTCAAGTTGGAATGCAGGAATGGCCACAAGGTCTGCATGTTATGATTCTATATACTCCCATAGTTTGTAGATGTTTGTAGTGTTTATCAATATTTTTTCAGTCAGACAGTGACAGGGTGCCTTCACGCCAACAGAGAACCATCAAAAAACAGTTGCTGCCTATGCTCATGGCATCTCGTCACTATATGTCAAGTCACTACCAATGATACTGCCTCTGGCATGGGTCACGGTGTTGCCAGCCTCAATCTGCAGGGGGTGGGGCACCACCATGTTTACACTGCAGAAATGCCAAAGCAAGGCTACACGAGCTGCTACAGAAGAGTGTCCCGGGTGTGCGTGCATGTCCCGAGGGCTTGTTTTCTGGCAAATGAACAAATGTACAAACATGTGCACACATACAGTATACATGGTTTCAAACAAATATGTCATTGGTTTTTAAATGCTTTATTCTGCTCTATATTATCTAATAGGTTTTTTGCAGTACGTAGTGTCATACCTTGCAAAAACTGCTCAAACAGCCTTAAAGTGTGTACTCTGAAACAACTAGTAGACTTCAAATGACTTCAGCAAAGGGAGGCAGAAAGTCGAAGCATACTGGCAGCAGTCTGTTTTGAAGCATCCCCCCTTTGCAAAAAATGGCGTACTTCAGGGTCGTCCGTCAGGATTGACCACGAAAACATGTGTTTAATTCGGAGCAATAGCACAGGTGGACTGACAGCGCTGGATCATCTCGTCTCACTAGATTGAAAAGCTTCGCTCAACACACAGGCACTACTTGCAATCCTGGTGGCGTTTCGCATCACAAAGAGGTCTCCTGACCAGGCCGCTGGTTCTTCACGTGCTAATGGGGAATATGGTGAGTCTTGATGAACACTGTGTGTGTGAGACATCTCAAAATCTGATGTATGGCAAGTCATGTCCACAGGTGATACTATGGATGATAGCTCTGCAACTCAACTTGGTGTTGCCATCTCGTGGTGCTTCAACACAATCTCAGGGCCAGAGTATGTGGCTGGTTGTGCCTTGGCTTTCCACATCTCAAAAATATGTCCAGCGATTCCAATCTTTCCTTTGGAAGTTCCCGTTGAAAGGTGAATCTAAATGACAGCATTAACCAAGAGTCGAATAGGCGTAGAGAAATTACTTCAGGACCAGTGTGCCACATGTCAGATTTGTCAACTGCAAAATATCATGAAAGATTAATAAATATAATATATGAAATGATTATATGTAACTAAATAAATATGATATAATGATATAATATGATAATAATAGTATGATTGATAGGATGAATGAGTTCCCTCCGCCTCTCCTGGAAGAACATCAAAGACCAGCTCCAGGGGAACCCGACTATCAGCACAGCCTACTACCGCCTCAGCCATCATGGTAAAACGGTAAACATCTCAAAATGCTTAGGAGTTCGTAATTGAGCCTGAAGGAAGTTGGCCATTGAGTAGCAAATTGGGAAAATATAGGGAAACCAAGAACCTGTAGCCAGACTGGATTCAGTTCTTGCTGAAGTAGTTCTCAAACATGCAAATGACTTGGAAAAGGACGGCTGCAACAGGAGGTGCAACCCTGCGGCAAACACCATCAATGGGTGGAAAGCATGATCTTGTGGTTGTGGAGTTTGCAGAGACTCACAAGCTTGATTGCGGACACATGAATTTTCAAAGGAACAATTCGCAACAAACCGCACAAGATTCAATGACACAGGCCATGACGCAGTAACTCTCACTCCCAAAACCACTGTAGTTTCTCCAAAGGTGCTGTGTGTGGTGCCTGTCCAATAGTGGAGAGGGCTTTTCCTCAGGCCGTGGTTTCCAAATGCTGCCCCTTCAGATCGGTCTTCATGACCATTGGATGCCACAGGAGAGTTTCACTTACCATCTTGTCCGGTCTAGAACTGGACAAATACACGAACAGTCGAAGAAAGTTTCATTTCATTTGTGCTGAAAAGTGTAATGTTTTTTTTGTCAAGCGCTGCACTCCTGTCATCTCCTGCCAAATCATCAATCTTCATCAATCTTCATCATCTGGATTCATCATTCTAAAAGATGTCACTCCCGATCCGTGAAATTCGAGCAGCGCATCTCGCTGTCGAACTTCCCAGCCATGGGTTTTCCATGGCAATATCGGTCATTGCCTTCCTTCATCAGCTTCAGGGCGGCCTGTGCCAACACTGAGCTTTAGCTGACTGAATCTCCAGGAATGTAAGCTGTTGGAATCTGTTGGATAAAATGATCTCTAAGGTAGCCAGCTTCATGAAGTCCTCGCAAAAGGATGCTTCTGCACACGGTCTGCGCAATAGAAGCTAACTGGTCAAGAAGTACCTTGAACATCCTTGAACTAAGTGGAGTAAGAAGATTGTGTTGAGTGCATGCAGAGGTTTCGTTACCAAGATGACTGCGAACCTCTGGCTCCATTGGCTTGTCATCCGTCGTGCGCACTGCACGTGTCATCTCCTTCCTTAGGTTGCGATCCGATAACAGAATCCAGGGCAAAACAGACCTTTTCACGGAACTGGCTTAGGCGATGTCAACTACGGCGGTAACTACTTTGTGCGTCCTGAATGTCGAGTCATGTCGAGTCTAGAGTTTAGAGTTCTGAACGCAAAGTAAAGTGTTGTGGGTTAAGATGGGTTAAGAGAGTCAACCAGGAAGTCCGGTATCGCATCATCAGTGTGGGAAGTTCTGTAGCCGGCCCACAGCCGTTCGACGCCCAAAACTCTAAATGGCATTGACATGAATTGAACTGACGAAGTCCAAAACTCCCTGCTGCAACATTGTCATCGTCAACCAGGGTGATATGGAGAAACAATGTGTGCAGTCTCAACTGCAGTGACTGCAGGTCAATACGCCCGCCCACACGCAAAAGTGTGACCAGGGATCTGCATAGAAGGTGGTAAACTGCCTTTCGAAGCTAACAGCTCCTGAAACAGTGTGGAACAAAGTGGAACAAAGTGCATTAGCCTCCGGGAAGCAAAGAACGAGGGACTCCGACCAAAGTCCATGAACACCTTTTGTCTAAGCTCTTCAAAAATGTCAGATGCCACTATATAACCATCAAAGTCATCAAACTGGGTTATATACCGCAATTTAAACCCATGATCTAAACGTGGAATGATCCAATCAAGTCTTTCATAGTTTTTCAGCAATGCATTGGAATACACTCAGTGCAGCAAAGCTCTGTCCTGGTGTTTGGGAGAGCGGCCCAGGAACTCCACTCGACCAGTCTCCAGATGATAGATACCACCTGGCGATAAGAAACATTGTAGGGCGGATTTACAGATCAGGCCAGGTTGATAGGTTGATATACATGGATTGCCCATGATTGGCCAATATTCCAAGTCAATGGACTCAGATCGACTCAATATTTGAGTAACAAACATTAAAAAACGAGCAGATCTCCGCTCTTTGTTTCCACTCTCTTACCGACGTTACAATCTTGGTGCTCAAGCAATCAGACCTTGCAGATCCACTTTGCCAGCGCTCATCAACTGCCTGAGAGGTTCGCTGTACCTGAGATCAACATCGATTTTGACAGCAGCTACACGTTTGTCGACAAGATCTGTATGCTCTGCGTCCAAGATTCTGCAGCAAGAAGTTCATGGTCTCAAACACATTCACCTCGCAGCAGATTTTCTGCGATGCTTTGCGATACACTTCTTATAGGTATCCGGACCGGCCAAGTCATGGACTGTCATGGAGACGGGATCCTCTTGAGTGTGTCACAATGGTTCTGCACTAAGTTTATATCCGTCCTTTGGCAGCCTCTTTCGCTGCACAGATTTGATGAGTGCTTGGATTTACCTGCCAAGCCCAGCCGACTAAGTGCATCACTTCATCCCAAGATATCCCAAGTTTCCACCTTGACATCATTTGACATCCCCCCCATAGCGGCATGGCACCTTCACGGCATGTGCCGCCAACTCCTCTTTGGAGGCTCCAGGTCCCAACTCATCGCTGGCCTTTTTGATGGTCCCAGTCAAATCTGCCAGCAGACCCTCCAAGGCGCTGCCTGATGGGATAATGAGCATTGGATGGATCAAGATTCAACATTTGAGGTTCCCAAAGCCGCAGTGTTTGTGATGAGTTTTCTATCAAAGTTTCACAAAGTCTTTGAATGTTCTTGAGATTGACCATGAAATGTTGTCCAACTGGTGGATAGTTATATAATATTATATATATATATACAGTACCCGATTCTGACCCTGTCCCTTCGATTCCACTGGCACCTGGCTTCATTTGTGGCTTCCCTATGTTGGCCAGGTAGGTGCCGGTGGCCCCCACGATAGCACCGCATTGCGTATGGCCGAGCACCTAGACCATTTGATCGTCGTGCATGGTGGCTTCCGGTCAGCCTCCTTCTCCCTTCTTACATTTCGGAATCTTAAGATATCTTCGTGGAGCTTAGAACGCAACATAATGACCCAGGTAGCAACCACAATATTAGCATCATGGGTGAGCTACGGAGCGCTATGTCCTGAGCACCGTATCGCTGCCAAAGCTCTCGTATGACAACTTGTTGGAAAACGGGTCCATGGTCGTCCCATGTATCCCATGGCACAGTATACAGTTCTTGCTTGACTCCTCCTCCTACTGCTCCTGCTCAACATAAAAATTCTTCACATGTGGAGTTGGGTTCTTTTCCAACCAAGAAGATATGTTCTCCCCAATGATCCACAGGGCAAGCTGCTATTGATTTTGTTCCATGCTGCTGGGAAATATTGGAAATTCAGGTTGTTTGTCCGACGATGCCTGTCCTTTCATGGATATACTCGAATTAATTAGTGTCCCTCTTCCCTCCCAGCTGGAGTCAACCAAGTAACCATGATGAGTCGCGTTCCAAGTTTCCCACAGCAGAACTCCAAACTTCCCACCATGCTGCCTGGTGCACTCTCTATGCCACTGCACAGTGTCACGGTGGGATTGGACATACGAGGCACATACGAGGCACTACATCACGCCAGTTTAGAAGTTGGGTCCTCAGTTCATTCCTGCTGTGCTCGAATGAAATTAGCTGGTTGGCAGGCCTTCCGCATGAGTGGCGGTGTTGCCAGCATTGCGGACTACAAAAAGCTCTCCTGGCATCATGTCAAACCTCGGTCTGCCAGAGAGACGGCAAGTGTTGTGAAAATACCGCTCAAAAGCACTGACTCCCTACGTAGGCTTTGAAAGCACCCTGCAAGCCTTTGAGGATTGACATGGCAACTTCCTTGCATGGGATCGTTTCAGTATGTTTCAGTACAACTGCTGGCAGGAAAAACTATGCATTCCTTGCAATGCGAGCAATGCATGCATGCATCGAAATAATAAAGGGTTTCCAATTTGTTTGCATGTCTGAAGCCCAATTCTACCCCCAATTCCACGGCCCACTGAATCTGTTATGTAAGATCAACTGGCAAAAGAATGGCTCGGATGTGCTCGGATTCTCCTCTGGACTTGAGTTTCATACTGGTTGCCCGTCTCCGTTGCTGGAAACCTGACCTAATAATCCGAGCCTCAGCCCCATAATTAGATCATGGGTAACTCCTCGCATGGTAAAAATTGTAAAATAGGGATAAAAAGGGACATTTTTGTTTAGGTAATTGATGGATATTGACGGTAATTGTAGGTTTCATCCTGGCAAGAAACTATAAGAAACTGCTTAAATCTGCGCTTTCTCCGGTGATTCCAGTGCCGAGCAGCAAGGTCTCCAGTGGCGCGCGAGAATCAGCGCAGCCCACCACTGCGGTGTGCGGCGCCTGTCCTTTCTTCACCAAGGCTTTGCGCATGGGCGAACTCGTGGCATTGGAAGTGGGTTCACCTGGGTGAATCAATGGACGATATGTGCATCACACAGGATGAGTTGTGTCTAGCATTCTTAATGCATTCTTAATAAATCTGATAATCTGATACTGGACTTACACTGCAGCGTTGACCTGCCAAGTAATGAGCAAGGTTTGATGTCACGGGGCAGTTCACCAGCAAAAGGCCAAAAACGTGTAAACAAGACCGAATGATACAACATGTGCTGATAGAATGTGTTGATAGAATGTGGTCAACCCTTAAAGATTGTTTGTTCAACAAGATTTCAATCAGAGCCGGAGTTTATTCAGGCTCCGCTCAACGCGACTAAGACTGGTTTGGCCCTGCAAGAAGTTGTACCAAGCTGCCAGCGACGTATCTGTAGTTGCCTCGGCTTCGGTGGCCATCACGGCCATTACATAAGGGATATGATGATATGATGATATGATGGTGTTCTAAATTATGGGATGGAATGTGGTTCCAAAATTTCAATCCCATGTGGGGCCACCTAGGCATGAATCAAAATGACTGGCCCCGGAAAAATGGATGAAAAATGGATGGTTTTTAACAATTTGGCTCCAATGACCAGATTTGACATGTGGAAATCATCAGCCAAAGGGTGCCCCAATGACCTGACGACTTGTGACGACTTGACGCATAGCAGCTCCAAGTGGCCCTGCATCAGCAGATCCAACGCTTCCTCCGGTGCTGGTGCTACGTCTACCCCTGTGCGCACGCCCAATTTGCCTCGCCTCACAGCAGCATTGCCTCAGGGTGAACAAATGCTGGCGATATCTATGAAGAAAATGTGAAAAATTGTGAATTGTGAAATGGATATATGATGATATTGTGATATAAATGGATGTACAAAATTGAATTTGGATCTGAATTTGGATAAGTTTGATACCTTCACATGACCTGAAGGCTTACGGTGGTCTTCAAGCGCGGGAATGACCTTAGAGATCCTTAGAGTCTTAGAGTTCTTGCGGCTTAGTTTTTCATCTCAAGGGACACTGAAGGATTGTGCCAATGCATCCAATGCATCCAATGCATCCCAGATTCTCATCATCACTACAGTGGGCGGCAGGGCCACATCGGACTTTAGCAGGTCAGCCTGGTGAGGCCAGGAAAACGCTGCGAAGACCATTGCGGCCTTTTCAGCACATATATTCATATATATATATATATATATTATATACATTATATGCACAAAGAAAAACCATGTGCATCTTCTTGTGCAAACAAAATTCATGCAGAAGTGTCCAAAATTAAATATTGCAATGATTATCAATGATTATCAATGACCATCGATGGTTTTCAATTATCAGCAGGATAGAGTCATACAAGTTCATACAAGTTCATACAAGTTCATACAGCTACCATTGGATTTTCATACTTTTCCATGTCTGTCGCATGTCTGTCGTCTCCTGTCGAGGGGATCTTCCCATAAAGTCCACGAGGCCCGTGGAGAGGTCATAGACGGCACCTGGAGAGCAAACGGATCAAACGGTCACCTTTGAGGTCCCAACCATGACTTGACATGCTACAGTCGTGGTGACATGGGGTGGCTTTCGTATATGGGATTGTAATATTTGTAATGGATTGTGTGGGTGTATCTGTCTGTCTCTCAAGACTCTATGACTCTATGACTCTATGACCTCATGTACCAGATCTTGGAGAAAGGAAGTCCTTACTTTGCTCAGTCGGGCCTTGAATCTCGATGTTCCCACTAGCCACACCCTCGCGGATGGCACGACCTCAATTTTTTATGTCTTGGGGCTAGTCAGGCCAAAGCATGGTTGCACAAACCTCTGAAAAGCTTCCTGTCCGGCCTTCTGGCCAGCATGCTAGAATGCCACAAAGAAACTTAAACTCATGTGTCATTTCACATTCACCGAATTGATTTGGGCAAAGTCGCTGTACTGCAGCAAATAGTCAATGGTATGAAAGACGTTCACTTTCACAGCATGGGCTGCCACAAACTCTTCATCAGCCATGGGCCCCATATCGTACTCTGCCTGAGACAACTGGAGCTCTGTTCTCAGACAGAAAGAATCTCAAGGTGCTTTACCCTGACGATTTACAGGTCGAGTCAACTCTGACCGAATTCAGCTGTTTATCCTGTAGAATTGGCTCCAAGGGTGTGGGCAACAGCAACGGCCGCCTTTTCTGCCACAACTGCCAGGCCAGACAGAAGACCATCCAACGCAGTAGTTGCAGCAGCAGGATCTGACTTCTTCGCCAAATAGGTCTCAGCTTTCAGACACGCGACTCTTCCCAGTGAGGAGTGAAATTGGATTCCAAAACTTCTGTCGTAAAGAACTGCTGTGAAGTAGTGTCACGCGGCATCACGTGGATTTGGAAGGTCCTGCATGTAATACTTCCGAGAGAAAAAGGAACAACATAATTCAAAACGAGTTCCGCTCTCCCCGTGGTTTGGCCGTTGCCAGCCAAGAGTATGTTTCAGTAGGTACACAGAACATAATCAGTACGTTCACGTTGGACACTTTCAGATTCATATCCGTGAAACAACAATTGGCAGTTGGTTTAGTCGCTGGAGGGTGTTTCCAATTTGATCCATGATCAGACTGAATGCCATTGGTGCGTGTGTGTTGACAGGATCATGTAGGTACAGGAAACGAAAAAACATGAAATCTGCTACATTCTGCTACCAGCTATACTATTGGTAGTATACTATAGTATTGGTAGTATATCAATTGATCATCATTGATCATACTTGATCCCCTTTGCTTGTGTCTGTGGCTGCAGCCAAATCTCTTTGGTAGCACCATAGATGGCACCGCATTTGGTGTGACCCAACACCACGACCAGCCGCGACTTCAGCTTGCCGATGCAAAATTCCAAGCTGCCGATCATGCTGCCTGATACAAGTGGTGCAAGTCATGGATGAGAACATGTCTCTGATTCTTGGAGGATCTTGGAGGCCATAAAACGTGAAGCCCAAAACATTATGAAAAAAACGAAGCGCGGGTGGGATGCCTGACTCGCTATTGGATCTAGAAGTGCGAATCGACTGACAGGATACCAGTAGCATGGGCCTGTTCCTTCAACCTGCACCGATAAACCAATAGGTTGTTCTTGTACAAAAAGGACACGAGTTGATCCGAGCTGGACGTAGCGCCACCCAAGACTTGCCATACTGTACAAACATGTAAACTCAGTGGCAATGATTGATTTTGGGATATTTTGGGCGTGATTTCTCGAAACTCCGTTGCAGCGTCTGAAGGCGCCTTCTGCATGTGTACAGGTGTTGCCTGCATTGCGGAGCACAAAAATATCCCCTGGCAGCGCGTCAAAAATGGACTCCACCGGTGCGCGGGAATCCGCACAGCCGATCACTGCAGTGTGAGGAGCCTGGCCTGGCACGAAAGGGAAAGGTCGTCAATCGTGTCTGCGGGAATAATGCTTTTGGTACTTCAACGTGGCATCCTTAAACACTTTTGGTACCAGCTGTATAATATTGTATAATCACGGACAATCATCACCATCAGCACCAGCACCAGCACCAGCACAGCAGCAACAACAACATCAACAAGACCAACAACCCGTCCGGGCACATGGCAAGACCCTAATTTCCTTGGTCAACATGCCAAAAAACCTAATGCGACCAAAAACCATAAAACATCTCCCATTTTATCAGAAATGGGTTGCTCTTCAACACCCCCAATTCAAGGTTTATGCAATTGGGTTTACCACATTGTTGATTGTTTTTACATGTTTTGTACAAAAACTGGTTATCTGTTCTCTATTATCAGCATTTATCACCTTTTTCGATATGTTTCGATATGTTTCGATATGTTTCGATATGTTTCGATATGTTTCGATATGTTTCGATGTTTCCCCCATCTGGATTCTCTACTGAATCCATGGCAGCCGATCCTTGATCCACGAGCTCCAGCCGCATGCCGTTGCTGGTGCGCGTGGCCACGGGCTTGCCCTGCACAAATCGGCGGTTGCCTCGCGCCGGGAGCGCCACAGGGACCCTACAGGGGCGACTACACCGTACAAGTCGTACAAGTAAGTGCCGTAAGTCACCCCAGATCGCCAGATCGCGTTAAGATCGTTAAGTCACCCCAGCCGCCTGTAAACACCTACACTCGCTCTATGTCGACCCAAGCGCATTAAGCCACCCCAGATTTGGCAAAACACATGGGCACACTGATGGATGTCATGAGCTGCAAATAAGCAAAATCAACCACACACTGCGCGCCGCACATCTATCATTTTGATGGTTCGGACCGGTTTGGAAACATGTTTCTGTATACAAATGCCAACGGGCACCCCGCGATTACAGTATCATACGGTGCCTAAGAGGCATGATAGAGGCATGATGATGAATGTCGGGATTAAATGGTATTAAATGGCATTCATACTTTGTCTCTGCAGCACTCACCCCCATGTCACGAGATTCAGTCCATTGCCATCTTGCTGACTCCTAAATATACACACAGTGCTCAACGTGTTTGTTTCTTTTTTGTATCAGGAATCAGGACATGCATGGCATTGCATGGCCATGTCCTCACCATGGCCCATGGTCCCATGGCCCCATGGCCCCATGGCCCCATGGCCCCACCTTCACGTAGCATCTTCATAGCCTCTCCCGGTGGGACTTGCGGGTCTTGTGAGGTCCGCACTTTGGTCCCAGGTCCCTGCGCCTCAAAACGGCGGTCACCGGGGCCTTGTGGGGTTCGTATGATGGATATTGATGGATGAAGTCTGATGAATGAAAGGAATCTAAATTTCTATCGTTATAATATGTTATAATAAGTTAACATGGTCCAGCAACTCTCAGGGTCAGAATTTTCCCACTGTTGGCTCCTTGTAAGGGCAACTCCATGAGACTGAATCCCACATGTCAGCAGCCCAATCTGAACAAAAGGAACAAGTCGCTCTTTGTTTCTCTTATCTCTTCTACTTTCATCTTTCCATCGTCTTTTTATCCATTGCAATGAATCTCATGCGTTTCTCAACACAGGCGCCTGGATCACAGACGTTGGCACTCGCACGGACACGGGCACGCCAGGCACACCGGCGGGCACACCGGCGGGCATACTGGCGACGCCTTGTGCACTTGGGATCTGATCTGAAGAAACTGTTGAAGGCAGTTCTGAAGGACTGAAGGAGCTGTTTTGAAGGATCTGTTGAAGGATCTATTTTTCAAGGCGCCCTAGCCTTCGAGATCGGAATGTCATGGAAAATGTAGGAAATACATCCATTACTGCTTCCGATGAAAGCACAAGGCAAACAAGCAAGTACTAAAGTACCCGTGAATCTATGTTCATGTTTCAATGACAATGCTGTCCTAAGGCATAAACATACATCTACCTCCCAGAGCCCAGTAGCAGCCAGTAGCATCTCTGTCTGATTCTGAATGTGTCCTCGTGTTTCCAGACTTCGGCAAGAGACGTCCCACCGTGTCCCACCTGGTGCCACAAAGGAATGGGAGATTGGGTAAGACACGCGCGGCGACATTGCCTGGCCAGCCTGCCCAGCACCCTGCACTGTCACTGCCTGCCAGCATGGACACATCGAACAGCCAGCAGAGAATTTCAATCTGTAAAATAGACTCGATTATATACGTATGCTTGATATGTGATTGCATCATTAAATCATACCATTCAATTTCAGTATATATCCCGGTGCATTGCTGATGATACAGTTTTTATGATTGATTGACTATGATTTCTTGTTTCACCCAAAGAACTGTGGACGGAAGAAATAGTAAATCTGCGTTGATCACCCGAATTGTTCATGCAAAGTTCGGCAAATCGAGTGGATGGATTGACTTTCCACTGGTCATGCCTGATAAGTTTTGCTCAGCGGCAGCGAAGTATAGCCAGACATGTTGGCTTCCTGGACAGTCAAGCGTGAGGTTTCCTGTTAAGAAGATGCAGTGGCCGAACAAGCAGAACGAATGGTGTCACAACTTCCAAATCTCCGTCTACAGTAGCAGGAGATAGCAGGAGATGGCAAATAGTTGAAAGTGATGGAAATGAACAACAAAACATAAGCCCTTGAAAAGGCCTGTAAGCCTCGTTGCGCTGCCCAATTCAAAATTCTGATTGTGGATGAAAAGCCCATTGTCTCTTCTGGCCCCAATAGGACATGGCACACCCCAGCTGACCTGGAATAGGTGAATGCTTCAAGCAAAGGCGCGCCAAACTTGAGCAACTGGAAAGATTGGATGTGCACAAGTAATGCCTTCCCCCTTGTATCAAAATATGACCCTGTACTTCTGAACTAATTTGTGGCCCCTTGTAATCCCTTCTAGTTGGAATTCAACATTCGGTGGAATGAGTATGCCAAAGGCATCTGACGGCGGAGTGCGGCAGACTTGCAGACTGTTCGACCGTGCACTCTGTTTGCTTTCCATGGGGTCTCCGTCTCAGCCTCTTGTGGTGCTGCGAAAAAATGCTGCACAAACCTGCTAGTGCTTCGCTGCCGCTTGAGTAAGGACTTTGGTTTGCCATGAGTTGCCCACCCCCTGTCGATCCTGTTTACACATCTTCAGGCTGATTGCCCCAGGACATCATTCATAGCGAGCAATCTTTGATCTTGTTCTGGACTGGACCCGAATGTAAAACTGCTTCTGAAATTGAATGACACCCTGTCCGTGCAATATCTGATTCCCAATCTCCGTTAAGAGTTGACCGTCACACTGCCTACACACTTTTTGTTTACCAACTGTTTACTGTCCTGGGTAAGCACTTCTACTCAACCCGGCAGCACCTCTTTCAAAATGATCCGGTGGTAGGGAATTTGACCCAAAAGCATCTGCAGGATCCGAGAAAACAACACCAGTGTCGTTGCTTTAGCTAGGCCATTTGCCTCTCGCCAAGCTTGGACACCAGTGCCGTGGTTACGTGATTTAAAGTATACTTTTGGCATTGGCACTTTGCGCAAAAGTTATCGATTATCGATCTATCTTGGAGCAGTGAGCAAAGTTGCTGAGTTGCCGTCTCTCACCCTTCTTTGGAAAAGACTGCCTAGAGAAAATTGAACACCACGGTGTATAACCGTTATGAATTTTATTGAACTTGCCTGGGCTCTAGGTTGCAGTGTAATGGTGGCGAAGCTCCAAGACCCATGATGACCCATGCTCTACTCGATGAATATAGAGGGCAATATGGGCAATATGGGCAATTCAATGTATGGAAATCGCGTCGTCAATTTTGATCCTCGCTAAGGTGTATTGGTGTCAGCAAGTCAGGTCAAAGGAGCCCAATGGTGTGAAAAGCTGCGCGCTTCGTAGCTCCAGTCAAACATGCTTATTGCTCCAAGACACCGGCACCAAAGGCACCGGTTACCAGCGTGTTCTGCTTGGTTCCAAGGTTATCCAAGGTTTGCCCTCTAAATTCCTCGCCCGGCTGGATTGATGGCTGATGACTTATGATGATAACTTGAAGAGTTGTGATCTGTGGGTAGAAATCTCTGAGATCGCCTCTAGGCCCTCTACGCCATGTTCCTATTCTTCCTCTCAATATGCTACGAGTCAAACCCAGATTCCTCCAAGTCAGAACTCAGTTTAAATAAAATCTTTGACGCCAGTTTTGAAGTTCCTAAAACTCAGAGTAGCGCGAAGCAGCCAGGCCGCCTCACAAGGCCACAAGGTGGATCTGAGTCTTGTCCAACTCACACAGCAGCTTTAGATCTTGATTCAGCTCACAAATATAGGAAACCAACTGACTCATGTTCCTCACACAAAAGACCCAAATCACACTTATGTGCCTTATGTGCATCAAGAAAACATCCAATTGGTCCGCTAAAGGCAAAGTCACCAAAGATTCCTTCCCCGGTGTGCCTGAAGGGCTTTTAAAGGCCCCGCAACCTGTGGCTCTCGTGGGAGTGAGCAGCAAATGATATTAGAACCCACGACTAGGATCATTGCAAAATCCTTAGGCTCCATGTGGGTTTGTCTGAAAATGGGATTTGCAAGAACCGAATGGTTTGTCTATCATCATGTTTTCCAGATTTAAATAGCGATGCAACGGGTATACCCCATTTCAGACACACCTTACACCCACCTATTAGGATTAGTGCAGACACTGCAGCTATTCTGCGCTGTTCCAAAGTAGTCATATGACAGGTGGTTTTCACATGTTTTCACTGGCTTCACGTGACCGTCAGGCCTCTTGAGATATGGGCTCTGTCCCAGCCACTGTACTCGTCCAGTGTCCAAATCCTGAGACGATACGATGCCGAAGAATTCAACAAAAGAGTAAGCAAGTCCTCGACTCAAGAGCCAGAAAGGTATCTAAACAGTTCTAAACATGTCCAAAAATATGAAGCTCTGAGTTCAGCCAAGCAAAATATTCAAGTGAAAGAGTGTGTGTGTGTGCGTGTGTTGGTTCGGTGCTGGCTTTCGCACTTGACGTCCTACAAACATCAACCAGTGCCACCATGACAGGTCTGATGACACAGAAAGTGAGTACCCCCTTTCTTCCCTTGTTCCTTTTCACATGACCTGGCTGCACATGCGCATGCAAATGGCACGATGCATGTTATTCTGTGCTCTTTGTAACGCTCTGAGGTCAAATGAAACATGAAAGTGGAAGACCATGACTGTCTGTATCCCCAAAATTCAACAAATAGATGTTTTCCTTTGGGCAACATGTTTCTCATGTCGTTGAATGGTAAAAAATATGCATTAATTATATACAATATTATCTATAGTATCATCTACAATATGTCAATATGTATGTATGTATGTATGTATGTATGTATGTATGTCTGTCTGTCTGTCTGTCTGTATGTCTGTATGTCTGTATGTCTGTCTGTCTGTATGTATGTCTGTATGTCTGTGTGTGTGTCTGTGTGTCTGTATGTCTGTATGTCTGTATGTCTGTATGTCTGTATGTCTGTATGTCTGTCTGTCTGTGTGTGTGTCTGTATGTCTGTATGTCTGTATGTCTGTATGTCTGTATGTCTGTATGTCTGTATGTCTGTATGTCTGTATGTCTGTATGTCTGTATGTCTGTATGTATGGATGTATGGATGTATGGATGTATGGATGTATGGATGTATGGATGTATGGATGTATGGGTGTATGGATGTATGGATGTATTATGTATGTATGTATGTATGTATGTATGTATGTATGTATGCATGCATGCATGCATGCATGCATGCATGTATGTATGTATGTATGTAACTATGTAACTATGTAACTATGTACGTACGTACGTACGTACGTATGTATGTATATGTATATGTATATGGATTTGTATATGTGTATGTATATGTATATGTATATGTATATGCATATATATATATATATATACATATGTATGTGTATATATATATATTGTCATGTATTGTTTGACATTATTTGTATATCAAATGTGTAGTATGTGTTTAAAACAGGGGAAAAAACAAAAAGACATCACGCAACTCAGCTTGGAGGCATAAACGCCACCCTCGAGAGTCACCTCCCCGGAGATCACCTGCAGCGTCCACGGGTGGAAAGATGACGCAACCCAAAAGGTTTACCAAGAATATTTAGTAATATTCACCTATATTGTACCTATATGATCCTATAATGATCTTAGAATTATTCAATATTACTATTACCGTATATTATGTTATATTCTGTTATATTATCTGTTCAATGTGTTCATTTTTGTTGTTGATAAGTATGACATGTGTTACATATGTTATCCTATGTTAATGTCCGCTGGTGATACCAGTGTTGCCTGGAAAAAACATGTGTAAACGTAACTAGGGAGTGAGACAAGCAATCTTGGCACGAGAGACATATCAAGCATTGTTTGCTGGTCTTGCGTGCTGACATAAGATGTGGTCAAAAGGAGCCAATGGGGGCATTCGCACACTTCGTATTGTGATGTTTGTGCAAAAGTTTCTGAAGCGCTCAAACTTGAAGGAGAAAGCGAGGTAATATGTTTCAAGCCTGTGGGTAGGACCGGAGTCACATCTGTAAGCCTTCTTGGCACCCTTCTTGGCACCCGTCTTGGCACCCTTCTTGGCACCCCGTTATTTCTTGGCACCCTCACCTTTTTCCCCACCACTTTGCTATTGTCCACAAGGTAGTCCATGCTTTTGAAGACATTCACTTTGACCTCGGAATTGGGTCTGAGACCGATCAGGACCTTGACAACCCAAACCGTAGCCCCGGACCATGGCCCTGGGACTTGCTTTTGTCAGAACTTTTGGGACTTTACTCAGATTTTCATCCTTCGAAGCGCACCACCTTTATATATACAACAGCCAAAAAGTGCATGCGCTACAGACCCCAGCAGCTGTCTCAGCGATGGGTTCAGAACTGGGAAGTTTGAAAAATTGCAGCCGTTTCCTCACAAAGGACATCTGTGCTTCCGGCATCCAAGACTCATGCTATATCGTTTGATCAACGCCATCCCCGTCACAGACAGAGTTAGCAGCAAGTGTCTTCATGCAAATTGTCCCAACATGTCCCAACATGTCCCAACTACTGAAAAATTGGTAACAGCATGCAATAACATGCACTGTATTCAATTATCATGTTTTTTTAAAGATGTGTTAAGAGAGATTTAGACACCCACATGTCAATTGGCTGTCAATGGGATAGCCATGGATCACCCCATGGATCACCTGAAAATCATCCACCATCCCATCCATCCCAGCATGAGCCAAGGCTCTGCGGCGTCCGAGATCTCTTTCTCGCTGGGTTTGCTGCCGCTGGCGCTAAGCTCCTTCTCCGCCTGCGCAACGCGTTGTCGAAGCGCAAGCCGCGTGCGGAAAGGGATTCCAAACATGGGGGAATTACATGCAAAATGTGGGGTTTCTTAATAGGGAACATGAAGGAACATGAAGCGTTACTGTTTCAAATAGATAAACCCTTGGATTGGAGGGACAAACCCACGCTAATTCTTCCTTTTGTGGTGTTGCTAGGTACATAGACCATGATCATGAGAACACAGCAAAATTTGAGTCGTCAGTTTGCTTTATCCGCTAATGCAGAAAAAAAGTGCCGTTCATGGGAAAAACACACGTGTCTTTGAAACACAAAACACAAAGTTCGACAGGCGCTTTGGCCCCTTTCTCGTCAGCAGGCAGCTCCTGCTGTTCTGTTTGCTTTATATGCCACCATCCCGTCGTTTTACAGCTGACGCAGGTGCGGTCACAGATTTTTTTTTCCTGCGACAATCTCGCACACATCCAGCTTGCAATTGATCCAAAACGACGCCGCTGAGAAAAGTCGACTGAAAGAACGATTTTGCTATTAAAAGCAGCAAAATCAATCGCATACCTGGGACGTGCATGGACATGTTTCAAATGTCATTACAGTAAACATTCAAATGTTACGTATGATGCAACAATGGATACCCCCCGACCCGGTGCGCCTGCCCGGCCACATCACTGAGGCCCATGAGCAGCGCACCCAGGGCATTGGTTGGCTCCTGGGAGGCAGATGACATGGACAGTACTGGAAGATGGCGTTCAGGTACAATATATGAATAGCGCACAAAATTAATTACTTACCCTATTGGTAATGAAGGTTTTGCACACCCCTCAGAAAGGTGAAGGTGGAGAAAGAGTATTACAATAATTTTGTCGGATACTCATATGATCTCATAATATGTGCTTATGGAAAAGGATCCTGCCACGACTGCAAATGCTCAAAACTATGAAAAATGGATCGAACATGAGATCCACGCTGACCTCCCCTTTTGGGCCATCACAAGATTCCCTTGAAAGCGAATTGTTTGGTCAGTTCGACAATCAAACGCAACCGCTTCGAGACAAGGATCTGAAGGCGTGCTGCCCTTGTTTTTGAGGTACTGGCTAGTGGCACCCTTGACAGCCCCGCAGTTGGTGTGACCCAGGATGACAATCAGCTTCGTGTTCAATGCGCCAATACAGAACCTCATCGGAGAATGCACAATGTCTACCAATGTGGCGGAGACTTGAATCTCGAGTGCAAAGTCAATTCTGGCACATTTTGCATGAAGTGAACTAGTGAACAATACTTTATAAATGGAGCCCGAATTTTGTTGAATTTCAAGCCCTTCGCAGTGGACACAACAATTTGGCCCGCTCCTAAAAAGCAACAGATGTGGAACTGTTAGGAGATCAATTCCCCAACCGCCATAGCCAGGTACTGCAGTCGGAATATCAAGTTCTGCAGCCACGCCCAGGGTCTTTTTTTTCAGGATCAATGTCATGTCCGGACCAAGTTCGGATTCGCTGAATTCTTAATGTAAATCTGAGAAAAGCACAAGTAGTGGCTCCAGAAAATGCAGCTGGCAGAAAGTGTGTTTCAATGAACCACCTCTACTAAGGACCCCACTCAAGAGAACCCAAAACACTGCCCTCCGAGTGCACGCCTCAATCAACCAGAAGCAAGATTCTTCCCGTGCTGGCATTCAATTCAAACAAACGTGGAAGGATCCCGAGTGAAATTTGACTATTGAATTGTCAAGGGCATGAAAAGAAAACACGTGCTTCACGTGATGAGTTTGCGTAGCGCCGGTGTATGACGTAACCATACGTAACCCAAGATTGGTTCGTAAAGACTGAAATCAGAGTTCCAAGGGTCTTCTTTGATATGCACAATAATGCAAGCATCTTGGCGCTTCATCTATTGCGTCCTTCTCAAACAGTAAATGGTGAAACGTCTCCGAAGATACCTCCCAATCTAAGCAAGCCAAGCTGCAGGTGTTGCCTGCATTCCTGAGCACAAACAAGTCCTCAGTTTGCCGTGAACGTCAACTTCGCATCCTTCGCTGCCTGTTGATCTTGCATTTTTCCAAGTGAAAACAACAACTGGAGAAGAAAGCGCGGTCACCAAGAGGATTGAAGCACTTGCTTCTCCCAAAGTCATCGTTGGAGGTGTACGACATCAAGCAGAACATCCCCTAAACTTTCCACAAGATTTCACTCTAGTATATATATATATGTATATAGAGAGAGAGAGATTTCACGTAGCATACAAATGGCAGATGCTGGCAGATGCTGGCAGATGCTGGCAGATGTGACATGTTGTGCCTTTACAATGGCACTTGGCTAGTTCGGTTCATGCTCACTTGCTGCGGAAGTCTCTCCAGGCAAGGAATCGAAGACCAGTTCCAGCGGAACGCGTGAGTCAGCACACCCCAGGACCTGGATGCGATTTGGCGCGCTCCCAGTTACTCAGTTGCTGTCCAGTCTAGGTCTGGATGGCTACCCTTACACACAGCCAGTGCAGGGTCGAGAAAAATTGTGATTTCAAAATATGTCAAATGATGCAGCTGGATGTCATCATGCTTCTATCATTGTCTGTAATGGTTTTCATACCGTTTCATACCTGTCATTAAATCACACAAAAAGGGCATCAGTGCTGTGGCATCAGTGAAATTCAAAGGTCCAAAAGATCACAGACTTTGGTCACTTTTACTACCAAGCAGTACTAAGCATGAACAAAGGCCATTGCATTTTGGGAGCTAAACGCCACTTTCACTTTGGGGCATCCCCCAAACTATTTTCGGTGACAAACAAAATCTTGCTGGTCACACCATTCCGTACCGTCCAGTTTTATCCCCTTCCTGATCCCCCTGTGCCACCAAGAGACAGCAGTGTGAGGTGCCTGGCCCACATCGGCCAGTGCCTTACGCCTCAGCCACTGATAGCTGGTTTGCCTGACTTTGATTGTGTGATGTGTATTTATGAGTAATGACGTAATGACTGTAGAGACTTATATCTTTTATGTTCTATGAAAAGTTGTCAAATCTATGATCTATGATGCTGTGTGGCTTGCATCAAAAAACTATGTCTCCTAATTGCATAATTTGTATCAAATCCCAATCACTGCAGGCTGAGGCTCATCTGTGCATCCACCTTCCCTGCTTCAGGCGCACCCTTCGCAAACCGCAGGTTCCCTGCAGGCAATTTCTGTCAGGACCATGGATGAACATTGGTCAATGGCCACGGGTCAATGACCATGGGTCAATCCAACATGTTTGACATGTGGCGAAATTCACAATTGAATATGTGCAATCACCGCATGTGTTTTAATCGAATCAGCTCACACTCTCGACCTTAATTTCAAGTATTTGGAAGGCATAGAACTCCTTGGCTGTGCAAGTCTAATTTGGTTTCTGTGAGTCTGGTCTGGGATAGTGAGTAGAAAGAAAAAACACTTATATTGGTTTTAAAACAACCACCAACAACATAGTTCCTTTTCCACCGTGCAGTTGACTAATGTTGACTAGCAAGATGCTGGAATCATCTGGAATCTATCCACAAGTAGAGCCACGGTTAGCGCAGTGCAGTCAACCCATCGGCCAAACAATGCACCTTCCTTCAGAAGTTGCAATGCCTGCGGTCCAGGCAGTGGAGGATCCTGACGCGAAATGATGGGTCCAGGCTTCAGGTTGCGTCCCTGTGCCCTGTATACCTCCACATTTATAAAGAACATGATCTTACCATAATTTACTATAGTAAGGGCTCTTCATTGTACACAAGAGGAACACTTCTTTCACTGGTGAGTCAAGATTTTGGTATTGAAAGTGGCACAAAGACTCGTGCAAGCTCCATTCCATCTCTACAGCAGGAAATCGATGATTCCTTCTATTCTCTCCATCATTAAAGGGGAGTGATTCATCAATCTTGCCTTTCAGAGTTTTGAAGCAGTCAGCCTGGAGAAAAGATCCCAAAAGACTCATCACATTCTGGTTGTAAGATGTTGTAAAACTATACGTGGATCTTTTTGCTGCACGCGCTCAGCGAAACACCTTCTAACGGCTTCACCTGTGTCCTCTATACCATTGTCATCGCACAGGCTCTGAAATGCAGCTTCATCAATCAACGTGCAAAGGGAAATTCGTGCACAGCTGTAGCAAAGCTGGAATACACAGCGCCGGCAAGTGAGGAAAAAGGAACCTGTAGATCCAATTTCCATGGCATTACATTGACTGCAGCAAGCACCAGCATCTGGTGACCCACCGCCAAAACGCTCCAAGCGGTGTCCTTCTTTGCACCGTACACAAAGGTTTGAATCCATATCCTCAAAGGTAGAAAGAGTTGCAGGGTTCTGCCCAACACTAGGGTTGCGGCTCTGCAAAAAACAACTGCCACAAACCGAATACTTACAACTGTGGCACATCATTCTCACTTGCCGGTGCGGGATACTCTGTCTACAAGACTTGCAACTGATTCCAGCAGTCCAGAAACCAGGCCGGCTGCGCAGCAGAACGTGCCCAGCAGGGCAAGTCATGTAACCAGCAGCTTCCACGTCTCCTGTACAGGCCTCCGTGCTGGAAGAATGCGGAAGCCTTGGAGGTTCTTCCTCTCTGATGCCCGAAATGCTGGTGAGTACTGGCCTGTAGGGTTCAAGTTCACTTAACATGGAAGTTGCATGCTGTCTTTTGCCTCCATGATCAAACCACACTATCTCAGCAGAACCATCAGAATGTTCCACAACCACACGGGCAACAACTGCAGCATGGGAACCGGGCGCGTGAAACAGGACCAGATCCGACGTGGTTGCATCACTTGCATCACGAATCATAGCAGTTTCACTAGTGAAGAGGGGCTCACCATCACCATCTTCTTCCTCAGACTCAGCCTTGCTGTCAAGCTTGGGCAGCAAAGGTCTCTCTGACTCTTCCCGCCGCTTGATGCGATTCACACGCACGGATTCTTCAAGCTCCAACATCCGGTCATCACCATCCTGCTTGGGTCTCCCCAACAGTCTATTCAATACTGGCCGCAATGTCTTCACAAAACCAGAGGATTTCAATCGCTCCGACATGGAGCGAACACTTTCGGGCATCGGGCGGCCCAACAAAAACTGGACCAGGTGATTGCTCAAAGTGTTACAGTTGTGGTCAAAAGCATCATAGGAATGTGGCCGATAGTCAAAATAGATTCGGCCTAACTCTTCATTCACCTCATCAAGACTACGCAAGGTGCTGCCCAAAGAGAGACTTTTGGTTGGTTGTCCAAACTGGCTTTTTCCAGGCTCACAGGACAAGATGTTGCCATAATAGTACAGCTCCTTCCCAAAGACTCCAACGCTGGTGTGCCAAATACCTTCTTCGTACTGATCCAGCAAAATTGTTGACAAAGCAGAGGCGAAACGCTTCGACAAATCGTAGTAATATAGAGTCACATTGCTAAATTTCAATCCCAGCACGTGAGCAACATACTCTGCATAGGTCATGTTTCCTGTACCCAACTCATGTATGGCAGCGATCAAATGGTTTTCTGACAGAAAGTTCTGGAAAGTCAAGCGGAGCAATTTCCGGGTCACCAGGCCAACGGCCTTTTCATCTACCTCCAACCAGCGACACACCAACTGCTCCACCAGTTCTGGTCGTTTCTTGATCTGCTTCGTGATAATCTCTGCATTCACAGCATCTGGTGGATGCAGCTCCAACAGCGCAGCATGCAGCCATTCGAATTTCGTGACGAAACCATCGTTTTCGAGATCCATCCGCTCGAAATTCCGCTGAACACTCGCAACGATCAGTGCTTGCTCTGAGACATTCAATGGGTGTTTCGCTGCTTCCTGAGCAGCATCCAGGCAGTGTTTCGCCATCTCCTCATGGGTGATGCTGCCCGACTGATCGGAGTCCAAGCTTTGGAAACGGCAAAGTAAATGACCCAAACAGGAGTTTAAGTCTGTCTTGCTTGAACGGCGCACGTTGCTTTCCTGAATTTCCTCTTCACAACTCAAGCCACCCAAATCACTTTCCGCATCACTCATGCTGGGCGGGGATTCTGCAAAAGCAAAGATGTTCGGTTTACAAGCATATTGTAAATTATGTACCCATATCCTACAATGATGTGCACTTCGCAAGTGAAATCATGCTTCTGTGGCCTGGTCATGTATGTGTATGTATAAATATATATATACATATACAATATTTGTTTGATTGTTTGTTTATTTACATAGTGTGCATGCATGATCGCACGTGTATAGTTGTATGGTCCCCCATGGATATCCGGATATGGCAACTGAGCACGTGTATGGCCGCCAAATAGAAAGGTGTTCCAAAAGTGATTCAGCTTACATACCCATCCCTGTCAGGTGAAACAGAGCTTGCTTTGAAGCTGAAGCTGCAGAGAGGTCATGGAACTAGGTCGAACTAGGTTGCTACCCCGGTAGAGCAAATAGTGTGCAGTTTCTAGCACATTTCAAAGCAGTGCATGTCGCGCAAATCAGATCTCGATTCCACTCCGTACGACTCTTTCGCGTGGCCATGTCTGGTACCTCAATTGGAGATATTTAACTTCCGCAAGGTCTTTGTCAGGCCTGACGAGATATAGTTTATGCCGTTTATGCCCCCAACCATACGGCCTAAAAATACAGAGTCTACTACAGCAGCAAACCACCGGCTTCAGCGCGACCTCTGTAGTTCGCACGCCATGGAGACCAAAGAGCACCGAGGAATCAGATGCACCGGCCACGCCCGGAGGCACATGCCTCAGAGGCTGTGCCTTGTATGGATAGGTATCTATGGTATATGATATGCAAATAGTCTTGGACATATGTCCAGCCAGTGTATCTATATGTATATATTATATACATCATATAGATGTATATAGATGTTGTATTCATTCATACTGTGGAACAGAAATGCTTTTAAGATCTTTTAAGCCCTTACAGAATGGATGCGCCTGCGCGTCAAATTGGGGATGTTGGTAGAACTCTTGTGAGGTGCGCGAGAATGTTCGCCCAGTGATTGAACTTTACTGAATTCCGTGACTGGAGAATCATTGTATGCAGTAAAGGCCATCGACTGTTCCAAAACCAAGATCACTGACGAGGCGGGATCTGGCTGCATCAATTTTACGCAGACTAAAACATATAGGTCCCCTTGACAACTGTGTCGATGACATGTCCAGTTCCAGAAAGCACTCAAAGTTTGCCCCACAAGTAAATGTGTTTGACCCCAGTTGGAGTGGCAACAAACTCAGGCCGTTGTTCCAAGTTTCATTTTGGAAGCCAGGAGCTCAGCCTGCAAAATTGATGGCCACCGACAGCAATGAACAGATCGAAAGTCTGTTTTGTTTTTTTGACCATCATCCATTCGGGTACAAGTTTCTCTGGTTTATGGTCTGAATGCTACATCATTGCAACGTCCGCGCGCAAATTGCCTAAAAACCGTGAAAACCATTCTGGGAGATGTTTATTGAATCACAAATCAATGAATGCATTCTCTGTTCACACGTACACAATAAATATTCCAACAATGTCCTTAAGCAGCGAGTTCAATGGTCATATCTGCCGACCCCTGCCGACAGCAGGGGGGCACGTCAGAGAAGAGGGGCCAGAGGCTAGCTGCAAGAATCAGCGGGGCAAGAAGCAAGCTGCAAGAACAAGCGGGGCAAGAGGCAAGCTGCAAGTTCAAGAAACCAGGGGACAAGAAACGGCAAGAGCAAAAACACAGCTAGCTGTAGCTTCTTGCAGGTGCAGAAAGCGACGTTAGGCACTACAGGCCGTTGCCCGGAGGCCCGTTCCGTCCTTCACTATTATGCTCTTCTTGTTGTTCTTGTTGTTGTTCTTCTTCTTCTTCTCCTTCTTCTCCTTCTTCTTCTTCCGGTTTTTCTGTGCTGTTGTTTCCCTTGTTGTTACTCTTCCTCTTCTTCCTGCTCTTGTTCTGAAAAGCAGAAAGAAGTGGGCAACAGACCGAAAAACACAGAATGAATCTCAGTGGATCGTATCCCAAAGGATACTCTCAGCACTTACAATACCTGGATTCAAATAAGTCGTCTCCAAAAGATCCATCACTCCCTGAGCAGAATGGTTGCAGTATTTGCTTCTACGCCTTTATCGGCGACACGCACCCCCCGCTCACCGCCCCCGAGGCCGCAGCCCCTGGGGTCGGCGGCAGGGGGCGTAGCCCTTTATTATCAAATGGTTGAGTCTCAAGAGTGCATGATTCAGATTGATTCAGTACTATGTAGCTTTGCAAAATGAATCCAGAATCATGCAAGGCTTGCTCGCAACGTCATTAAAGTCGGTTTCCCAAAGTGCCGTTGCCTGTTTGGGCGACTGCCCCAGGAATTTCACTTGCCCCGACTCCAAGTTGTAAATGGCTCCTCGCCAGCAATCGAGCAGAAATGTGGCTCTCTAAACCAATAGTGTGCTCACGCGTGTATGACTGGCGGTGAAAACAAGCGAAGCTGATTTACAAATCAAATCTTTGTACGGTTCTGTTTTGGTATGTCCGTAGCTCCATCGGTTTGTCGGTTTGTCTCACAAAAGAGTACCCACAAAGAGAGAGAGCCTTCTGGACCACCCAGAGGCACGCATTTTGCCGTTTTTTGGGGGGTCAACTGCAGCCATCTCATTTGCCTTGCACTTCCAACTCGCCCTTGGCAACCAAGTCCTGACATTGGCTCAGTCTCGCTTCAGAAGTGCAGCAATGGCGGAGTATGTGCCTAGATCCCAAAGTGAGACAAATCGTTTGGTTTCCCAGTTGATCCACAAAAGGATTGAACCAAACCCGCAGTTTCCGTCAAGCTCTCAGCGGTCCCTGATGGGCTGGCTGAACTTCAAAAGGAAGTTGATGCTGTGGAAAACGTTCACCTAACGGCAAATGACGGCAGAGCAAGTGCCGAAGTTTGGGCGGGACGGTAGCAGCTTCCAGTGATTCTTGACCAAGGAGAAGCATCGTCCACGCAAAGGGTGGGACGACAATCCCTGCACACTCCTGCGAGACCTACGTGCGCAACTATCATGTAAGTGGGCTGGGCTTGAATATCCTTTTGAATAGGAGACATTTTTTCGCAATCAGACCACATGGTTGTATATGGACTAGAAACATAGAGCAAATGACAAAATATGCCTCAAAATCCTCTCGAAGCACGAAAGACGAAATCAATCAAAGACACTCGGTCTTCCGAAGGACAAGGCTATGAAACCTGCCGGAACCTTCAAGCACATACCGGAAGGAATCAAAAGAGACAAGTATCTACATCTACCTGGGTTTTTCTCGCAATAGGCTATCCTATATTTGTCCGTCTTGAAAATTACTGTGTTTGGGGGTTGTCCCCCCCTTCCCCCCATTTTCAGCAGCCGTTTGGCTCCCACCCGAGCACCGCCTTGACAGCATGCGCTGCGAGCTGCTCTTCGCTGGCCTTCTGCCCCAGTTCCTGACGCGGCAAGATGGGGAGGGTATGAGGGGTTGAACATGGTTGAAACATGTTGAAGCCCGAGAAAAAATCCAACTCCCCACATTAGGTTTTGAAACGACCATCTGAAAAAACTTCTTATCACTCCTGTACAATTGCCAGAGAAATGAGCAGTGATGGCCGAATCACTCCGCACCTGGTACGCATCTTGGGCGACCTTGGTCAATCCAAACAGCAATCCTTCGAGCGCACAGGTGGGCTCAGCCTGAGCGCAAGAGGAATGGATGAGAAGGTAATAGAAGGGGTAATAGAAGGTATGGCAGATAGGCATGAAGTATTATCATGTATATTAGATCATATGTACCGGATAGTATAGTATGACTGATATATACTGATATATACTGATATATACTAATATATACTGATATATACTGTATACTGACGTTTATAGTGAATACGGTATCTTGATGTTTATAGTATATGCTGTAAAGTGATATTAACATTACATATTGTAATGTATATAATATATATATATATATATATATATATATTTTGTATATATATATAAATATATAAATATAGTGTACAATATTACAGTATACAATCATATCATCCAATCCTGGCAACTTGCATGTTGGCATGAGCAACTCCACACGCAGGATGGCCCCCACCAGGTTCCCCAACTCTGGTTACAGCAGTCTTATCGGCCAGGTAGGTCGCGGTGGCGCCATTGATGGCGCCGCACGCGGTGTGGCCCATGACGAGAATCAATCGGCTTCCTTAGGAGATCCACAACATTAACACAACATCACACAACATGCGGCAGGTTTAATCAAGTTTGCCTGGGAGACCTTTCGATGTGTCAGTCAGGGATGCTGCAACAGCCAGAAAACTCACTGCGCAACACTTAGAGTATAATGCCAGAGAAGATTGAAGTGATTTACTGCTTTCCAAGTGGGATGTCATACTTGAAGTTGCTCTGGACCCCGCTCAAGAGTATGTTGGAATCCTATCTACTTCATGAATCTAGTCTCCACACGAGCATAGAAGCCATGATAGTCAGGAGTCTTAAATCTGGGACCCTTCGACAATGAAGCTTAGAGCCCATGACATACATCGGCATTGTTAGTCAGCTTGCAGAATTTGCAGGAGAGATTCCAAGTTTGCCAACGCAGAATTCCAAACTCCCAACAATGCTGCCTGGCATCAGTGATCCAGACGCAAGACAACTGCCAAATTGGGAACATAGAAGCACGTGCATATTATGTCAGATATGTTTACTGGATGAGATCCTGAACAGCGCCTGCATAGTGAGGTCAGTTTGGGGATTTAAAGGCTTGTGCAAGACTATGTTGTCCTACAGCATCTTACAGCGTTGTTTCTTTTCCTTAAAAGAGAAATTAACAAAGAGCGCCAGGGTGACCAACATCATGTTGTCAGAGCAGTGCAGGATTCTTCTCTAGTAAGAGCATACAAATATAATTCATATATATATATATATATCACAATTTAGTTGAGCTGTGCATGCAGTGCTCTACTGGTTTGGCTTGCCAGTTGATTCTCGGGGATCATAGACCTACCAGATCCTACCAGTATATTGAGCATGTGGCATTCCATGATCTCTCCGTTAATACTCGATTTCACACCTCCGTGATCCAAGCAAATCAAACCTGCCCATGCGGTAGTATGACGGGAAAACCCTGATCGTGCCATCTCATGTGCGAATCTTTGCCCCAAACGCGCACCTTCGGCATGCGTGCAGGTGTTTCCAGCATTGCGCAGCCTAGACAGCCAAAGCATACAAGGCCAATGTGTTCCACGGCAGATACCGGAAGAGACTTCTACAAAATCAGCCAGGACTTTGCTTTTAAATCATTCCCGTGGTGCATATTCCGCTTTCACTGTTTGAAGTTCCCAAATGAGTGCTGGTTGATGCGCGAGTTCAAGTAGAAGATGCTGGATTTGGCCGATTCAGTTTGCTACATACTGCGTTAGTACAGTAGCCCCCAAAAATGTCTTGCTGTGGGAATTCCCGATGCATTTTTGCTCCGTTGCCCAGTGGGGCACACGAAGAGATCTCCAGGCATTGCATCAAAGACCGTCTCAATCGGAGCCCTCGAGTCGGAACCTTGGACGCAAACCTATCACAGGGCCTGTGGAGTTCGGTGGAGCCGTTGCGAGTCTCCTCCAATAAATAGCCCTTAACATTACTCTAGACCAAACCATGGTGAAAGTCGATGATAGAATGGAGTTTTGGACGTTTTGGAGCCCCATCAATCACGGTCAATCCTGCCATTGATGTGAGCAGTGTTCAAAACCTCGGTTGGCTGATGATTATACGGGATTCTTCACAGCAATATATTGGGGATTATACTGGATTATACATTAATCACTTTCATTAGAAGAATCCCTATCAACCAACCAGTATAAAGGGACCACAGATGGTTTTGAACACATGTCATAATGTCATGCGTCCCTTACAACTTCCCCGGCTGCTTCTCTGTTGCGACCAGTGGACATCCCACGATTGCTGCATGTGGAGCCTGGCCCTTGTCCACCAAGGCCTTTCGCATGTCCTCAGCCACGACTTCTCTTCTGTGCTACTTTGAAGCAAAGCGGAACACCAAAAGTCAAGGCTGCGTGACATGATGATTTGTGACAATGTATGACGATATATGACTGTATGACGATATATGTTGATGCAACTGCCTCACCTGAACCAAGGGTCAGTCTTCTCTTACCAAGACTGCCAAAGAAATCCTCTGCACTTCAAACATAAATATCTTAAATGCTGATGTGGGTTTCTATTAGTGAACCTCCAACACTTGTGGTGACTGCCACTTTCAAGGAATCCTTTAAGATTCTTCTGCCAAGAAACCTGCGTGGCAGAGGTTTTTGGAGCACCTGATGAAACAAATCTCGCAGCATTGGGCTGTAGATGGCTGTAGCCAAGCCAATGGCTTGGTGCAGTCAGTTTTTGCTTGGGAATGTCTTCTATTCATTTCTATTCTGTGTCAGAAAGTGTTCCAAGATGTTCCAACCTGCAAAAACTTGCGTGCGTGCATACGTGTAGTGTATCTACCTGGAAAGTTCCATGGTTTGCGAAGTTTGCTAATTCCTAAGGTGCAAATAAACGTGCCGACCACAACTGCGGCGTGTTAGTTTTGCCAGATCCCCCGCAACCAAGATGCGACAAGTGTTTCAGTGCAAAGCGGTAAACAGTATTTTGAAGTTTGTATGGCCAGTTCATGGTCTATTTGGCATCAAGACGCACCTCCCAAAGAAAAAAAAATCGTCTGTCCCCTTAGACTTGCATAAATATCATAAATGATGTGGATGCGGATGCGAAGACCTTAATCCAGTCTTTCAGCTCTTGGTAATGCGTTGCGGGTGACCGCAGCCCTTAAAGTCTCGTCACCCTCTTTCCCATGCAGCAACTGAGATCCCGGACCCAGCACAAAGCCTGGGATGTCCCCATTTTGGTGGAAGTCTCAAGGTCAGCTCAAGCTGCCACCAACCATCAACAGGTGACAGAAAAAGGATGATGCCAAATGGTCTTGCAGTCTATGTTCAAAGGATTGCAACCTTGCAAACACTCAAAAAGACCTGAACGAACTGGTTCACAAGCAACATGTTAGCAGCCATTGCCGTTAGGCCCAGCTTTGGGAGAGCCTAAGAGAAATTGCGAGCCAGAAGATCCTACAAGTACAGTCAAGTACCAAGTACGAATCAAAAGTGAAGGAGAGAGGGCAAGAGGCATCCCCGAGGGAGAAGTGCTCCTGTTATTCGCATGACGTACGCCAAGTCAGACCCCCAACACACTTCGGACACTGACTCAAACGCCGTATTTCTCAAAGTAGCGCTTATTGCCTTCTTCGAGGATCTTCAGTGCTTCAAATGGCGAGACAGCGGAGGACTCCGTGGTACGCACAAAAGTGGCTTTGTCCTCTCCCAAACGTCCATGCCAGTGACCATGTGGCCACGTTGGGACATGGGCTGAGGCTCCTGGAAAACCTGGAAATATTGGAAAATAGTCTGGAATCTTAGCAATTTTGATTTCTGGTGGGTGGGTTCAACCCATCCAAAATAGATACTAATCACTTCGGATAGTCCCCGATACTAGGCTTAAAGGCTTAAATTAAAAGTATGAAAAGTATGAAAATATGTAAAAGATTCTGAATGATTTTGAAAGCACAAAACAGATCTCATGTTCAGTCATCTCGCAGAAGTCTTTCAAAGGGTGCTTGGTATTGTTGGTCATGCTTGATGACAACGCCTTGAGACCCACCAGTCCTGCTTGAACATGGATGGAGGTAATTCCAGTTTGGATCCAAAGAGAAACTCCTGCGAGCGACGATCTAAATCGTTCTGAGGCACTCCCAGCACTAGCGGACACGAACCCAAGGAGTTGAGTGAGTCGGGACTAGCAAGCCAAACATCTATATCTCTTCAGAGACAAACGACAGAGAAAAAACTTAATTCTGAATGATTGGAAGTCTGACAGCTGTTGACAAGTAACATCTGGACGTAAGTGACTTAAAACATCTTAAAATTTCTTAAAACTAGTTAAAAATTGTTATATAAATTTCCCCAAATCTATGTCGCAGAAATGGCTCTGCCGCTGAATCCTCAGGAAGTCTCCTCACCCCGATCCAGTCCTGCTGCGGGTGCTGTCCAAGGAAGTCCACTTGGCCTGCAACGTATCAAGTTGGACCCCGGACCGGACCCCCACATACTTGTACCATGCTGTACCACAGGATCCACAGATTGCGGAAGCGTGGCCATCTGCCATTGAAAATGGCACGAAAGCCTTTGGAACGTAGGCTGTGTATTCTTTGCGCAGTTCGAGCCTCTTCATGAAATTCATGAACAATGTAACCATGGCCCGTCCCAAACAAGTAAGACGGTACAAGCATGCAGGCTTGCCTGTCTCGAGGTTGTAGATGCCTCCTTGCAAATCAACTTGTCCGCTGGACACCAAGTCGCGAATGGTCTTACTGTACCTAAGCTCTTCTGAAGACATGTGGGTTGACGCTCCAATCTCCTAGAACTCTCCACCTCACAAGAAGTTTACCCAACATGGGGTGCGAAGAGTCAGATGTACACAAAACCCTCAAGGAGCCAAAATTGATGAGAGATGTCACGAGCTACAACTTGGGAATGCAACGGATCAAAGTAGTGGTATATCATGGAATCATGGTAACATCATATGGGTGCCTTGCCAACAACTCCACAGTTTACAGGGTCTCAAGATTAGATCGAGGTGAGGCAGTTACCTTCAGTAATTACCCGGAGTAGTTACAGGGAAAGCTCTCCGTAATTTGTGATAATTTGTCAGTGGGGATCAGACATGTCCACAACATGAATGTAATCCCGCATGCATGAAATAGAATAGAACATTGTGGTATATACCGAAGACGATGGGCTCATTGTGCAGCATTTGATGTAAGAGCCATCTCCACAAGCAGTGGAAAATGGTCTCTCAAGACTATCTGCCGAGGCTCTTCAAGAGGAACTTCATGGTGTGGAACACCTGCTTGCGCTACTCTGGGTTTCCGGTCCCACACTAGAGAAGAAATGAAGAAATGTACGTGTCATGATTCCTCATAATTTCTGCCTGATTACTGATTATATAAATTTGCTTGCCTATTTTGCCCACAATGTGAATGGTCAGATTCACATTCAGTAGTTTCATTTCAAAAGCGTTTCTGCAAAGGTCGCGTCCCTGATACGACACTGGTGAATATCTATATAATTAAGATGAAGGAACATCAATGCATGTGACTCTGCATACTCGGATGCAAGGCAACAGGCAATCCCCAACCCACATGGTTTTTCAATGGTTTTCAATTTACCACTGCCAAGACTTGAAGCTGAGCCACGTTTGTCTTCACAGCGCGCTTTGACAATGTGTCGAAATCAGTGGTGCCATCATCGCTCGCTGCACTTTCCTTAGGCCAAAGCTGCTCATGTTATTGGGATGCAATCATCTGCTGGATGCTCAGCTTTAAGAATGTATTCCATTGTATTCCATCCTCCTCGTTGTATTTGCAATCATGATCCTGATACTCATCGTCGTTGTCATCACTTATGTCAACATCACCAGCATAATCAGCATCGTTGCCGTCGTCATCATCATCAGCAGCATCATCATCATCAGCAGCATCATCATCATCATCACCATCATCATCATCAGCAGCAGCAGCAGCATAATCATGATCGCCATCATCACCATCATCACCATCATCACCATCATCACCATCATCGCCATCATCACCATCATCATTGCATGTCATCTTGCTTGTACTATATCATACTGTATTGATATGTCGTCGCACTCGTTTTTCTCTTTGCTAGGCGAGTTTGAGTTCAGAGATAAAGTGCAGAAAGGTACATACACGGGTTTGAAGCACATAGCATCACTATATATATATATGTGTGTGTGTGTGTACAGTAAGTACATAGACAATTCTATACATACAGTGAGTCAGGGTGTGCAGGCAGTCCCTTAGCGACAACACCATTAGTGTAACTTCTTTGCATACCCACATTCAACTGAAAGCCATGAAATGCAAGTGACTGAGCAAGCAAGGCGCGGAATCGGAACATCTGGCCCTGACTCTCATAGAATCTCATGGAACTCAGTCTCCAGAAGCATCATAATCTTGGATAATCTCACCATGAATATCACCATGAGGCCATGTGAGTCTATGAGTCTATGAGTCTCGCTAGTCTCTTTCCAAGTCTCGGCAACTTCCATCAGGTCGCGCAGCAAACCCTCCAAAGCCGAGCCCACGGAAGTATCACCGTCCTTCTTGGACAAGTAGGCCTGGAGCCGCAGCCGTGCGGTTGCACACCGGTGCCGCAAGGTGCTTTCAAGGTGCCCGTTGCTGGTGTAAAATATTTTTTTGAGACCACGTTTTGTAGCTGGGTTTGTCGGATACAAATGAAAAACGACCTCCAAAAAGCAACCTGTCTCCAGCACCTGGGTCGCACCGTTGATGGCTCCGCAACTGGTGTGGCCCAGCACCAGGATCAAACGAGATCCTCATCACAGTTGATCAGCGCAATTGCTACTTTTTAATTTTTGAAAGTGCAATTCTTCACCAAAACCAGGACTTTCAGGATCTTCCAGGCTAGGCAACGTCCCCTACTCATCCAACATCGCTCTCAGGTCAGGCTGAAGGCCTAAGCATCCTAAGCCAAGACTCCTAACTTCCCAGTGGCAAACTCCAGGCTTCCAACCATGCTACCTGGTAAAGGCTGACCACAATGGCTGGGGTTAGCATAGTTGGCCAAGGATTTGGATGGCTTTGGGCGTGGCCGGGGAAACACTGGAACGGAAGTGTTTCCACTTGCGATGACATCGCATACATCTCAGGAATCTCTCAGGAATGTTTTTTAAAAAATGGCTTCTACAAACAACATGTGCAAAGTTCAATGCCGTTCTTGCCAGGTCACAAAGAGCTTGTACAACCCTTAATGAACCGTGGAGGCGCCTGAAAAATCTGTAAAAATCCTATTTTACCCACTCTGTAAGTCCGGTTCAACTGCAGAAAAGTGCTGAAAATTGCATAATGGGGGTTGCAGCCCTTAGCTCTACGATGCTCTATGTCTCACTGTTTGATCTCATGTATGTCATGCATGTGAGCCTTCAGCGTGGGTGCAGGTGTTGCCAGCATTTCGCAGCACGAAGATGTCGCCAGGCCTTTGAGTCATGTCTCTGTGATTCAAATGGAGGGATCTGTGATCGGAACAACTGGGAAGAGGGAAGAAAACCATGGCATGTCTGTGCCTTCACATCATTTAGATTAATTTACATATATCAACTTATGCTGTAATACTGTATGATAGTGTATGTATGCTTGTTGCATATTATGCCTGACTATGTTTTGTTTACATTTACATAACCACAGCTGTAGGTGGCTAAGCTAGCCATGCAGTTACCAGGGGACTGTGTCGAAGCCAAGGCACAAGGCATCAAAGACTTTTTCCAGCGGTGCTCGCGAGTCCGCACAACCCAGGATTGCGGCAAAAGGCGCCTGTGCGACCCCAACACACGGGTCCAGCAGTGTTGGGACCCGTTGGACCTGCTGGACCTGTTGAACCTGCTGGGATAAGGTGATTTTGATGGATCTTTGGCACACCCCCGCAGTATGCCGTGTTCGAGTTTTGCACAATAATTTTGAATACTACTGGCCAAGATACCTCTACAATGGGCTCAATGTGTGGGACACCATAGTGGAATGCACAGCTCTGGTCATTCAGAGGGTCAAGCTAAAGGCCACGACCCAAGGCATGTTCGCTCTCGGTTGCCGTATGCCATGGTTAGCTGCGTATGATCTGTATATGATTGTAGTGTAAAGTTACTTTGCCTGCTTATATATAAGCGTTGAGTTGAATGTTGCATCATCATATTCTATGTACAAAAAAAAAGTATGTAAGATGATGTCATTATGTGAGTAATGGTTTGACATGGGCCTATAATCAACCTGTATGACACCATGACAGAACACATCATAGTGCCATGTCATTTATTGTCAAATTCGGTTCAATCCGGACGCCTGACCCTCCTCCACAAGTCTGGTGCGCATGCTAAGGTTGGTCCTGCATCACATTCCCATTCGATCAGCGCCGGGTGTCTGTGTCCCATTTGCAATTGTGGCATATGTGGCATTTGTTGGAGTGTTTGTATCTGGATATCTGATTGATATCTGTATACCCTCGATCGACTAACCACACAAATGAGATCACATGAGCATCTGCTTCCCTTTCTCTTTGAGGCAATGAGAATGGAGACAAACCATCAACATCCGTGAGATCTGCAACATACTTCAGCTGTCGGAATGGTAACTTTCCTGGTTTCCTGATCTTCCCATGATCCATGCCCAGTCTCCTGGTGGCAAGGGGTGTGCCTCGCACGAACCGCGCATTGCCTGCCACGGGAGTGAGCAGGTTTTCCCACTGAGAAGCGTACCGGGCTGATTCATGTCCTAACTGATCCGAACCAATGCTCGGAAGAATTTCCTGCCTGACAATACTTGATGGTGAACATGCTATTGGTCTAATGTCGTTTGCGATTTAACGCGAAAACTCACAATCGCAATTCCTTGGGTCAACAGGAATGATGAATGATGTTATTCTTGCGGTGGCCCTGATCCACACCCTGGGGACCCCTTCCCGCAACAGAACATCTTGGAACTCGGAACGGCCTTCGCGCAACCTTTTCATGGCGTCGCTGGGAGGAAGGGAGCCGTCTGCAGCTGTGCGCACCTGACTTTGAGATTGTCAGGACAAGTGTTTGGAATGAATGTCACTGCTGACAACTCCCAGCACCGCGCCAGTCTGAGTAGCTGCAGAGTAGCTGTTGGGAGATATGGTTAAGCGTAAACTACCCTGTTGGGTTTCAGTCTTTTCAACTAAGTCTGACTTGCGGCTGACAGAAATCAAACGATAAAATTGCGGAACTAAATATGCTCAACGATTCTTCTATGTGTTCTATGTGTCCTACGTTCTTCCGATGCCACTAAAATCTCAGAAATGTCTGGAACCTGGGACTCCACCCCCACAGCCTGTGGTGCCGCAGGTGCTGTCACAGAAGGAGCCTCCAGATCCAGCGAATCGAGAACGTGAAACTGACAATAAAGGTAGCTGCAAATGGCGGGAAAACCAAAGTCAACACTATTGCAACACGCGATCATACATCTATTGCAGTATCCTAAGATTCAATGTAAGTTAAGTAAGTAAGTAAGTAAGTAAGTAAGTAAGTAAACAAGTAAGAAAGTAAGAAAGTAGGTAAGTAAGAAAGTAAGAAAGTAAGAAAGTAAGAAAGTAAGAAAGTAGGTAAGCAAGTGAGTGAGTAAGGAAATAAGTAAGTAGTAGGTATGTAATGTAATGTAATGTAATGTAATGCAATGTAATGCAATGCAATGCAATGCAATGCAATGCAATGCAATGCAATGCATGTATGTGGATGAGTGGATGCATGGATGGATGGATGGATGGATGGATGGATGGATGGATGGATGGATGGATGGATGGATGGATACATGTACAGTAAGATTCATTGCAGAGTGTCTCAAAAAGTGGTGGACCAGGAGACGAGATCTCTTATGGCGGCGGCTTGATCTCATTACTGCAAATTCATCCCCTGATTCCTCCCTGTTGGTACAGTAAGACCTCCTGCCTGCACATACGTTGCTGATGGCACCGCAGCACCCGTTTGAGTCGTCCCCAACGCCTGCAGAGCAGCAGCGGTCGCCACGCCACTCAGTGCTCAAGATTTAGGCATCCGAACGTAGGGACAACAAAGATCGACAGTGCCACGTGCATGAAGATGACAACTCCCGGTCCAGTCCGAAATTCTTCAAAATTCTCCACAACTCTCCAAAACTTCCAATTGATATTTGATGTGGTGGTGCCTTTTCTGGTCTGACGAAACTCTCTGGAAACCCCAACCGCTCTGCCTGGACAAGTGTCACTCCTGCCGCCGGCTGCAGACGCGTTGTTGGGGTGGTCAGTGGCGTTTGCAACGGAGTCGCCAGCGGTGTGAAGACTGGAGTTCCTCCCTGACGTCGGAGTGCAGATTCTGCAGATAGCAGATATGTTCAGAATGTTTCAGTTTTTTTCAAATTATTGCAGGTGATTCTGTGGACGTTGGGCATGCACAGTCGCAAAATGGCAAGAGCACGACTTCCGCCTGGTTAAAGACACCCCAGACATCCCCAGACTCGGATCTCTGTGTAATCTCCGTATTTGGTGCAAGTTTCAAGATCTTCTCTTGTTCCTGGTCTCTTGTGGCGTACCTTTTTTCCTACAAGTCAACCCGGAAGCAGAAGACCCCCCAGTATCCAAAGGATCACCATCAGCCCCATGGCCTGCATCACCCCACTGACCTGATCAAATGAAGAGCAACCTCCAAGGTTAGCTGAAAGCTTTAGAGTTTTTTTAACCCAATCAGCAGAATAAGTAAGTACAATTTGAACAAAACCCTTTTGTGCTATACATTTACGTATATGTGGATATACATATACAAATACATTCAATACATTCATATATTATATATGATATATGTGTGCGTCATAATTGTATGCAATACTAACGTAGATTTACTGTAGTACTATGCAATTATACTATATTCTTTACAATATAATTTATGTTCTCCCGTGCCCTCCTTCGCTACTCCAGTACCTGACGAGAAGCCACTGGCTGGACACCAGCCTTGGTCAGCTCGCCCAAGATGGTAAATTCTAACGACTGAACAGGTTCTTTCAAGCTGAATCTTCTTTCTATGGGATTTCACCGGATTTAGCCATGCCGTAAAACCAACATTGTGTGTGTGTGTGCCTGTGTGTGTGTGTAAACAGCATGAACCAGACAGAATCCTAACTTATAGCGGATGGTCTGTACATCTATTGTGTAGATCTATGTAAACATTACTTTCTCTGTTGAACAGCAGCAATCGGTCTGCAAACACATCATAGGCTCTGCCAAGCAACTTGCCCGGAGAGGCTCTGATAGGGCCATGGGCTAATCACCTGCGTGCACGATCTGTTCATTTTTGGTGGTTCAAGTGCTGCCTCTACAATCTTTGGCCACATAGTCCCTGAGTCACCCAGGTATGCGAAAAACGTTGAAATACCGTGCTCCGAGATAAAGGATGTTTCATTTCTCTTCACCCGAGAGGCTACTCTAATGGACAGCTGTATATTTTCCCTCCAAGCTGTAAGGTCGTTCAACCTGCTAGCTCGCAAGATTTGCTTTGGGTAGCTGTTCACTCCAGCCTGACATGTATCCCACGAGCCAACCTAGACCCAAAAAGCAAACAGATGCTATTTTGGATCAAGGTACTTGAGCCAAAATAACATGGTGATTAGAAATCATCAGTGCAAACCCAAGCCTTCCAAAACCTGATGCACATATAAATATCCAAAAGACGAGAGGCCAAGACCAAGAGACCAACATTTTGCTGCGCTAAACAACGAGCAGATGTTCACAGTGCAATTCAATTTACTGGCAGAAAAATTCATGTGGGTCCCAACGACTATCAGACCCTCTGTCTTCAACCTCAAGGCAATCCATACTGAATCCGAACTGCCTTGAACCCCGACTGGTGGTCCATAGATGTACTACCATGCTGGTCAGTTCGTTCCCACGATCCCAATCAACTCCAATCAGCAAACCCCGACATTTTATCTTGCATTCTATGTGACCTATATTCTGACACGTTCTGACATTTTGTCTGGGATAGGCGAGGAAGCTGGCAGTGATGTGCTGGCGAGGAAGCTGGCACGTTGGCTTATGATTTTCGCGACTTGGCGGGGAGAAGGACGAAGGATGAGGAAGAGCGGGAAGTTGAGATAAAATCTAGAGACCCTCGCCTGGCAGATGGGGAACAAAGCGTTGCAGCATATTATAACATATTATAACATATTATAACATATTATAACATATTATAACATATTATAACATATTATAACATATTATAACATATTATAATCCATCATGTCTCATCAAATATTATACATATATATATATATATCCCCCCCCTTTAAGGGGGGGTGGGAGGGGGGTAAAAACTGAAATATTTCACTTTAGGGGGGGGTCTCCCCCCCCCACACACCTAGAAATATTTCACCTCCCTAAAGTGAAATATTTCAGCTAAAAAAATCTGGTCTATAATGGCTTTGGGCGTGGTTGAATTCAAGGCTGAACGTCATGTTC
>Ga0126342_10000574_pt1:0-25000 | contig 41966 bp, 35 predicted proteins | sample Cyp1metagenome_FD_92528 | JGI IMG/M metagenome (GOLD analysis project Ga0126342, IMG submission 92528) | Coral microbial communities from Lord Howe Island, Old Settlement Bay, Australia - Cyphastrea 1 metagenome | ecosystem: Host-associated > Invertebrates > Cnidaria > Coral ...
CAACAGGGGTTGGTAACTGTCCCATTTTGGGTATATTGGACATCACCTTATAGTAGCCATTATAGACCATATACCTAATGGTTGGGTGATGTTCAATGGGGACATTTAATGACCCATGTTCAAAGTCTTGTGAAAATGTTTTGCAACTTGGGGGACGGTTACATGTCGTTTTGCTTGATTATTTTTCTTTTGTGTTTGCACTTGATGTAGGCAGGTTAGGTTTGTGCTGATTGATGTCAACATTGCACGGCCTCTAAGACTTGAAAACATTTTGAATTCATATTTTACCTCATTGATTTTGAAGCGGGTATCATCTGAGATGTTGTCAACCTGCAGGACATCAAGCTGGTTCAAACCACGGCGCGCCATGGACGTGTCGGAGGAACCGGACTGGGACCCTGATGAGGTGTCGATACTTCAGGAGGAGTGGAATCCTCGGGCACTGGCGCTTCTGAAGGACCAGCCAGACTATGCCAAGTACCGGTCGGAAAGGGTGTTCCGATTTGTGCACCTCTTTAGTGGACCCAGGGACGTGCTAAAGGAAGCCTTGGAGACGGAAGCCAAGAAAGAAGGCATCAGGGTGGCCGTGGAGTCGTACGACAAGTTGGATTCAGTTGGACATGACCTTTCTGCAGAACATCCCTATGTAGATCTAGTGGACACTGCTGAGGAGATTGACGGCTACCACAGCGGTTTCCCTTGTTCGAGCTTCTCGGCAGTAAGGAGCAGAGAAGGGGGGCCACCGCCTGTAAGGTCAAGAGGGTGGCCTTATGGATTGCCGAGCAACAATGATGCTCAACAACGAGAAGCTGATCTTGGGACGGTTTTGGCAGTGCGCTCCACCATACTGGCGGGTAAGATCTTAGACAGTCAGAGAGCTCACAAGGTGGGAGAGGTTGCCACCTTGGAGAACCCGCCAGGCAGGGAGACTGGGCCCGACATTCCTTCATGGGAGCTTGCCGAGCTGAAGGAATTCCTGGAAAACTAAGGCCCAGACAGCAGAGTTCAACAGCTGCATCCACATGGAGGGAAAACAGAGATGGTGGAAGCCAGCGAGGTGGTCCGGGAGGTTGCAAGACCTGGAGACGCTGGCAGGAAAATGTCAATGCCCATCTTGGGTGTCCCATGTGCAGCTGGTTGGAAAGCAGAAGACGTCGTCGGCGGCAGAATATCCGGCAAGACTGGCAAGGAAATACTGGTGGTGAAGGTCTTCAAGCAGAACGTGCAACTTGAATTCTGGAGATACAAGCTTCAGACGAAGTCAATGGAGTTGAGCAAGTTGCAGATGAACTGGGTTAAGAGCAGGGAGGTCAAAACCCCTGCACCGGTGTCTCAGGGAAGTCAAGGAATTGGAGCCACCAAGGCCTGGAGTGTTGGAGATGCCAACAGGGAGACATTGCCGAGCAGCAGTACATCCTCAAAGAGGGCAACCCGGGAAAAGGAGAATGAATTTTATCTGGGTGGCATGCGTGACCCAGACCTTGCGGTGGCGAAGATGCACATGGTCAGACAGATTGGAGCTGACATTGGAAGGGCCTGGAACCACTTCTTGGAGCAGAACCCTGAAGCCATTGACATCGCTGAGACGTATGGCGGTGGCAACTGTGAACCAAACAGGGCAGTGGGAGAGAAGTGGACTCAGGTGTTGGAGAGGATGCTCAAAGTCAAAGACTTCGAAGATGTGGTGGTGAAGGAAGACTTCGAGTTCAACGCGCCCCTGAACACGAAGTTGCTGCAGGCGTGGATCAAGGCATCGGGAGGCCCAGAATGTCATGTGGTGGACTGGGCCAGAAAAGGAGTACCGCTGGGTATGAACCTTAAGGTACCAGCGTGTGGTATCTTTCCCAAACTTCCGGAAGAAGAAGCTGTCATGGGTGAAGCTCAGGCCTGGGACCTCATGCAGGGCACTCGCAACTACGCCAGTGTGTATGATCTACTTGAAGCTGCGGAGGAGGAGATCAGGCGCTACGTCTAGAAGGGCTTTGCGGTGATCCGAGATGGACAATGGTTGCGAGAGCGATTTGGCTCTGGCACCATAAGCCGCATGGCGCTCATACAGAAGCAGAAGGATGATGGAAGAGTCAAGAACAGGCTCGGTGTGGACATGTTGCGCAGCGGCGGCAATGCCAGGGCCACCGTGACAGAACGCTTGGTACTGCCGCGGGTCATTGACGTGCTGGAGGCGGCGAGGCGGCTTTACAAGCACCATGAGGCGTTTGTCGCCCTGGCGCAAAAGGAAGGCTGGGCGACAGAGGACCAGCAACAGATGAGCGAGTGGGAACTCGTCGGGGCAGATCTGCAAGATGCCTTCTGCCACTTTCCGGTGGCAAAAGAGGAAGTATCAAACTGCGTGTAGGTGAATTCATCATCTACACGGCGTTGCTCTTCGGCTTCAAGGCCGCGCCATTGCTCATGGCCAGACTGTCGGCACTGATTTCCCGACTGCTGCAGAGCCTCTTTGTGAAGGGCAAAGGCTGTCTTCAAACCTACATGGACGACCCCCTCTTTCTCCTGTCAGGGCCAAAACCCAGACGCAACAGGATGCTGGCAATGATCCTGTACACACTCCTTATGCGTTTGGGGTGAATGTAGCGTATGGCAAGGGAGAAAGGGGATTGCGGGTCACTTGGATAGGAGTGGTGTTCGAACTCGACGGTGTCCCAGAAGATGATCCAAGAACTCCTGACCAAGTTGAAGAGCTGGGGAGGAGTCGGAATGATTGGGCTCCGGGAGTTACGGTCCACTACGGGCCGCCTGTCATGGATGGCGGGCATACTCCCGCGCACGCGCTGGGCCGTGACCATAATGTATGCAGTGGTGGCCGCAGCGGAGAAAGATGCACAGTCTGGTGCAGAGGCTGAACGAGCAGCAAAAAGGGCCAAGGATCAACGGCTGAAGGAGAACTTGGTGGCAGTCATGCGCTTGAGCTGCCGAGGACGTGGCTGGTCCATCTCTTCAGCCGGGCAGATGAACTTCTGCTCAGAACAGAACCTTGGTACCCTATCACACCAGAGCTGGCCATCGTGACAGATGCATCTCCTCAGGGCATTGGTGCCATTTTATGTCGCGTGGACGTCCTGAAGAACCAGAAGGAACCTTGGGCGGCATTGGAAGTGCCACTCAGAAAGGAGGACACGGACTGGCTGGGAGTTGAGTGGGCAGCCGCGGCTTCTCAGAGCGCTATGGAAGGCTGGGCCATATTATTGGCCGTCAGATTTTGGAAAAGAAGGCTGAAATATATGCCTTTGTTGATCAGGTCGGACTCCACCGCGGCACTGACAATGACTTCAAGGCTGAGCTCTCCATCGCCGACACTGAACTGGATCGGGGCGGAGCTGGCTTTGAAATTGGAAGTCATGAATGTGCCGAGGATCGTTGTGCACCACCATGGCGGGCCAGCTCAATGTGGAAGCCGACTGGTTGTCACGACCTCATGGGAGAGCGGAGGAGATGCCGGTGAAACTGAAGGGCATCAAGATCCACCGCTTCGATGGCGAGATGCGGCGCAGATCAGATTTGCCGCCGCCTGGCGTGGCACCGCGCCTGTGGGGCGCACAGAACAGCTCTGTGCTCCGAGCATTTGAGCACCTTTGACGACCGTGGCTGATCAAAACAAAGGGCACTCCCTTTGGCAGCCATGGACAATGTTCGTCAAGGTAGGTTTTTCTCAGGTTTTGTAAATCATTTCAACCGTTTGACTGAGTTGGGCATGTCACCTTGTGGGGTTTTCACAGGTGTTGCAGTAAACTTTACATGCTCAGAGAAATTTTCAGGCTCAAACTGTTTTGTGCACCATGCACGCCCCCCTGATCGACTGGAACGTCAAGGACGCTGAGCCATGGCCATGGGCACTCACTTTTGTGCTGATCGGCTGGGGCTTCCTGGGCATCAGCCTTTGTGTGGCATGGTGCGCGTGCCTCCAGTGTCTGGTCTACAGCACGCGCTGCGCAGTCAAGGAGATCATGGCGTGCGGACAAGTTTCACGGACTTCCTGCAGGGCAAGGGAAAGAGATGGGGAAAATCCTCACAGAGGGACTTCGCCGATCCGAAGGGAGCGGTCCCCAACGAGTGCAACAACTCCGAGGAGATGCAGGACCCCTACAAAGGACAGGCAATGCGTCTATTCTTCCCATCCAAGACAATTGGGAAGCCCGGAGTTGGTAAGGGCAATGGCGTGCAGGGCAAGACCAATATTGAAAGACTTGGAAAAGGCTCAAATGACAGCATTTTGGGCAGAATCAAGTTATCGCCCTGGGGGCCCGGGCACGGGGGCATAGCAGCAACAACAGCCATCCCAATGGGGGGGAAAATTCAAGCAGCGCCAAGAGGGAAAGGCGGAAAGGGCGCGATTGAAAGGCATCATGGACGCTGCAGACACTCCCTTGGAAAATCGCCGCCAGGAACGTGGATCCTTTGCAAGAGCCTTGGAGGTGGCCTCATGCAAAATCAAGCTGCAGGCAGCAGTGCAGGAGCTCAACAAGGGCTACTGGGCAAAGAGCACACTGGCGGTGAAGATGTCAAGAAGGGAGGAGGTGACCACCTTGGCTAGGACGGTGGCAGGACAAAATCAATTCCTGCCCTTAAGATCCCTTAAGCAAGGAGGTGGTGGAAGCGGTGGCCGCGGCATTGAAAGCGGCAGGTCTGGCATCCGCCGATCAATACCTGAACGAATTGAAGTTGGTGCACATTGAGTCAGGGTTCCATTTGGAACAATGGCTTGCCAGGACTTTCCAGCTGTGTAAGAAATCAGTGGTCAGAGAAAGAGGCCCTGTAAAAAGAGCGATGGAATTTCAGCTGGAGGATGTCGTCTTGGAGGCGTGGAAGATGACAAACGAAGTGGCAGTTTCAAGAGCTACATGGGCATATGCATGGGGCTTAGCATGGATGTTAAGAGAGGTGGAGCTGTCGAAGGTGTGTTGGGAACACATCTCCTGGAATGTGGCCAGGAAAACAGTGAGACTCTACATACCTAGCTCAAAAACTGACCAGAAAGGGTTAGGTGTGGCGAGGACCTTGCAATGCTGCGGGCTCAAGCCTTGCTGGAGGGGCTGCACATGGTTCTTGACGCAGGAACTACTGGCTTTGAAAAACATCCGACATGCACAAGATGGAGGGCCAGTATTTCCGAATCAAAACGGAAAATGACCGACAAAAGCGGAGATGATATCAAGTTGGAAGACGCTGCTGGCAGAAAACATTTCAGGTCATTCTGCCAGACGTTCAGGAGCTATGGCCTACGTCAGGGAGGGCCTTGATATCAAAGAGTTAGCTTACCTGGGCAGGTGGAAATCGGCAGTGGTACTGTCATATGCAGAAGAAACTTTGGAAACAACGCCTGCAAACAGGGCGATGGTGGGAAACATCTCAACGTGCCAAAACAACGAAAGAAAGCAAGAAAGGATCGTTGTGCGGCCCGTGATTAAAGATGAAACACGTGGAGACTGTCGTGCTGGAGGTGAAGAGAGAAAGATCAGGAAGAAAGCAGCCTCTCTCTGGGTCAAATCGACCGGATGCAGGACGAAAACACCCCTCCATCTGATCACAAATGCAGATTGGAGCATACCCATGGCAGAATGGACGTCCGCATGCGGCTGGGCATTTGCACGGAGGACAGCGCAAATATCCTTCGTGACAGATCCATCCTGGGCGATGGAAAAATGTAAGAAGTGCTTGGCCATGAACAAGATGCGCGACGAGGTCAAAAAGGGTACAAGTCCTGCGCAGTTGATTGCAGCTGATGTGAAACAGCTGGGCATGGGTGACTTGGCCGATGGATGCAACAGGCCACGACACCATCCTGAAAAAAGACGCAGGGTGGGGTGGAGGGTGGGAATTGTATGCCAAGTGGAGCTGTCTTGAAAGTTTGAACCAAACTGCTAGACAGAGAAACGAAGCAGTTAAGGGTGGAGGGTGGGTACCTGTTGTAGCTAGAGGCTCAACAGGCAGCCCCTGAGGGATTTTAAAATGTCCCGCCCACCCACGCCTTTGGGTACATTAAATTTGCACAGGGTACAAGTCCTGCGCAGTTGATTGCAGCTGATGTGAAACAGCTGGGCATGGCTGACTTGGCCGATGGATGCAACAGGCCACGACACCATCCTGAAAAAAGACGCAGGGTGGAGGGTGGGAATTGCATGCCAAGTGGAGCTGTCTTGAACTTTACTGCGGGAAGTCGCCTTCCATTATCCCAGTGCAAGCATGCACGCAAACAGAGAGTGATGCTTTAGCTCACAATAGTTTAAGATTGGAGTATATTGGATTTGTTTTCTGGTGGAATTACAGGCATTTTACCGGGAAGGTGCCTACCGGCATTGGGCGATGTCCCAAACACAAGATAAAGCACCTAAATCAACTTCTTAGGGGTCAAATGAGGCGATGTCCCACACAGAACCAGCATCAACAATAGTACCAACGGACCAACAAGAGCAACAAGGCTCAAGAACAATGACACCAAGAGTACCAAGATCAGCAACAGCAACGCCAACACCAGCACCAACGCCAGCACCAGCAACAAACTGCTCAGCAACAGCAGCAACAGCAACACTAAAAAGAAAAACGCCAGGTTCAGGCAGAAGCAACAGAATCAGAAGCACCACCGCCACCGCCATCACCACCAGCAACGGCAACAACCACCCAAAAAATCCCAAACACAGCAAAGGCAACAGGAGCAAAAAGATAAAAAAAGAAGACGGAAGACAGAAGTTAGTGTGAAGAAGAAAAAGAAGAAGAGGAAGGAAGGAACCAAGAAGATATGAAAGAAGGAGAAGAAGAACGTGTGTAACTCTTGAAGTTTCTCATTCAGAAGTTTCAATGTTTGAAGAGTGTAGCTCAGAAGTTTCTCACTGGGAAGTTTCAAATTTGTCCCATGGCCCCCGCTGCTAAGAAAAGCCAAGGCCTTATCCAGGGTTTTCATGCGCAAGGCATGGCCAGGGGAGCATGGGTCATCATGGGTCTTTGTCCGTTGTGCCTTCAGACAACGCAACAAGTCTTTCAAAGGTAAGGGAAGGTAAAATGCAAAGATATGCAAAGATGCTGATGCCATTGGGAGGGACTGACCTTTGAGCGGTTAATTGACCAGTTGAAAATGATCATAAATTCAATAAATTAACGCACTTCTCTGTCCAATGTCGCGCTCAGACCGCCAGCCTGCAAAGACGCCCGTCAATATGGCGGTGAAGACCTTGCAGGGGTACCGCGCATATCAGGCCACAGCATGTTGTGGCCAGAGTCAGAGGACAAGTATACTACAATTATGTTGCGCATCCAAGACGGCCTTAATGAACCCGCATCTACATTTCAAAGGACCAGTCAGGAAAAACATGGAAAACATGGAAAAACAAGTTTTGTTCATTTTATTGAGCGTTTTTTTTTCAAATTCTATTGCCGCTTTGGCTCTATACTTCCAAGTTTGTGACAGGTGTGCAGTGCAGGTGCATGATGTTCCAAGTTGAATTTGCAGCCTCCCAACGCCAGGTGAAATATATGTGGCGCGACTTCAAGGTGACTTTTGACATCTTTTGACTTGTTTCCAAAGTTGCACACTTCTACCATCTTCTACCCATGGTCCTGATGGTACCCTAAGGTGGAGACAAGCTGGACCTTCAGCTACCCACAAGCTGTGGAATGGCACAGGACCATCATGAGCCCCCGTTGAACCCGAAGTCGACCTCGCCCCTCACCCCGCCTGGGCTGGGGATGAATGGGGATGGATGGGGATGGATGGGTTTGAATGGGGATGGATGGGGATGGATGGGAATTGACATGGACAGGAGCTGATGAATGGATGGGAATGGGCGGGAATGGACGGATGACTGGATGAATGGATGGATGGAATGCAGGGAATGGAGCGCATGGATGGATGGGTGGGTGGATGGATGGATGGAACGGATGGAATGAGTGGCCATGGATGGGAATGGATGGATTGAAGCCGAGCCCGAGCCCGAACTCCCCCTTCCCCACAGGCCGAACCTGAACTCGAACCCCAAGTCGGACCAGTTAGAAGCTGCCCGTACTTCTGCACAGGACATTGTGTGCCATGAAGAAGTCCGTCGAGGATCGATTTGAAAAGAGGCACAAGAAATCACAAGAACACAATTTTTTTTGCTCCTCGTTGCGCCGCGTAAAGGGGTCACGCCCCACATCACAAAAAAAAAAGAGGCGCAAGAACTCCGAGCCCGAGAGCCTTCCGCCCATCACGCTGCGGGAGGTGGCTGATGTGACTTGGCCAAAAATGGCCTTGGCCATTCGGCCATGGCCCAGGAGGTGAGGCAGTGAATCGATCTCAGATCTTTCTACAAGATGCTACAAGTAGGTACACATATATTGTCATATATCATCATATATCATGATATATGTCAATATATATTGCTCATTGCTCAAACGACTCGTTGGGCTAAGCCACCTTCAGCCGAACGAAGCAAGAGGTCAGTGCATGGTGTGAGGCGTTTGTGAACAGCCCAAGCCTGGAGCTCACCTTCGTCTCATTGCTCTCGTGCAACAAAAAGCGAATCAGTAACTTCGGCTCTTGGTAAGGGAAGGCTTGGGAAGGATAGACTGAGTAGACTTGGTCCAAGTAAATTGGTAATGAAGAGAATGACCATGGTGATCAGCTTTGAAATATGCGATGGGGGCCGGTTGGGGTACAAATTGGATCAAATTGGAATAGGATTGCAGGAGTGGTGGCAGAGGAAGTAGCGACTGGGGAAGTGCTTGATACTAGGTAAGGGTTGAGTTTCGGTGGAGAATTGAGAGCAAAGAAAAAGCAGGGAACAATACACATTGGGAGTCATAAAGATCATAAAGCTACGCCCAGAGCTTGTCAAAAGATGAGCGCAAAGGTGGAAGAGGTCGCACGACAAGGTGGTATCTTCACCCTCGACCATTGCCATGCTGAGGTACGGTGTATACAAGCAACTACCGGAACCTTGGTTGCAAAGATGACACACCTGTGACCTGTATTTCATGCAGAGATATTCGAGAGGGTTCCTGTACTTCCTTAGAAACCATTATGAAATCAGAGATATCCTTAGATTGCTGTAAAGAGAACACGACAAGTATTTGACCAGGCTGCGCCTTTTTCAGTGATTGCCTTTGAGGAACTGCCCCGTAAGCAAATCCATACCCCAAGAATTTGTTGCTGACCAGGCTGACGTTTTTTTTTCTCCTAATGCCAAGGATTGCCCTGAAGCAATGGCAAGAGCTTGCGGACTTGCTTGCACGCTGCAAGCATTGGAAACAGAAGGACAGACATCGCTCCTGACACCAAGTCACGCAGAGTCACGCATTTAGAAACACCCGAGTGGGACACTGAAACGCCAAGTGTGAGACCTGTCGACACTGTCCTCGAGATGGTGGGTAGCTGGGTAGCTGGATAGCTCCAGGAGCTCGACAAAGCCCTAGATAACTTCAAGAAAGACGCCACCGGCACTGTGGAATATGAGATGCTTGCAGAACTTGAGATGTGCTTTACCCTGGGCCATGCTGAACCTATGATCTTAAAGTAGAATACCTTGACAATACCTTAGCATACCTTAGCAATATCTTGGCAAGCAGCATATGTACATCGGCAGACTGGATCTCGGCATATCCCGATATATCCCCATATGGTATATCCAATATATCATGTCATGATATATCGTGATATATATATATATATGTATATATATCTCTCTCTCTCTCTCTCTTATATGCATATCAATGATATACCCCGTTTTGGTGTGGCACCCATTGTTACGTGGCTGCGATACCTGGATCTTTGATCAACCCGAGGAAGACGCGTCTGGCTCGGCGAGAGCGCGAGCTCATTGCGTCAGTCGGTGGGGCTCTCCAGAAAGTAGACTCGAAGGCCCTGCGCCCAATGCAGCGCCATCATGAATGATGTTTTTGCATATGATTGCATTACGCGCCCACACGTTTGCACACTATCTGATTAGGCAAATTAATCAAAGAAAAATCCTAGAGATACTCCCAGTGACGGAAAGTGAACAGTAGCACTCCTCACATTACCTCAAACTCACATTACCCCAACCTCAGGTTGCCTCAACCTCACAGTGCCTCAACCTCATGTTGCCTCAACCTCACATACATTACCTTAACCTAGCATTACTCAACCTCACATTCACCACCTCTCACATTACCTCACATATCCTCAATCTCACATCACCTTAGCCTCACACTACCTCAGCATCACCCCTTACCCGAACCTCACATTACCTTAACCTCGCACTACCTCAATCTCACACGACCTCAGATCAGGTTGCCTCAACCTGGCATTCACTCAACCTGACATTGCAACAACTTCAAATCTTCTCACCCCATGTATCCTATAGTGCGAGTAAACGTTCCTTGGTGCTCATGGAAAAGTAGGCTTAGCGTCGAAACCTACTTGAAAAGCGCGCGAATTGGAACTGAGAGTGAGTCTTGTATGTTTGTGATAGCATGGTGCTACGGTCTTTAGCAGATGCAGAACTGTTTTTTTTTTCACTGGAACTATATGCTGTGTCAAGAGTACTGTACTTTTTGTTAACATAGTGGGTCTATGGCAATGATGCCCCTGCAGACTTCCGCATACACTATATTACACTACCATGTGTATAGTATTTTTCGGATTGATGTGGTATAACGAGGTACAAGATCGGGCAGACACTCCTTTACCCCTCCAATTTTTCGTGCATGGCGACAGCGATGTTCTTTTGCCGTCTCAGGTTCTGTGACACAGAGCAACGTGAAACCATTGCATTGGTTTTTGTGAAATTATTTTACTTGGGATGTGGGGAAATAAAGTACAGTTGTTGTGTTGTGCACCGCTTCAATGCTTTCATGCAGCCAGGGAACGTTAACATCCCACCCCACCTCACCCCTTGTTCACTGCGTATTTGTGCCAGTATATAAGAGCCATGCTTGGTTTGCAACGTTAAGCATTAACCTGTATGTGTGCCAGTGTTTGTGTGTCATTCTTGGTTTGCAAGTGCCGGGGAACGTTACCATCATACCCCATCCCACCTTTCCTTGTTTGGAACCCAAAGGCTCCAGCGGCAAGTGATCGATTCTTCGAGTCGCAAGTGACATATATGAGATGTAAGTGACGCGGAGTCGCAAGTGACAAATCTTCGGGGTCGCAAGTGACAGCCTCACCAAGTTCCAAGATATCCCCTTGGAACTTGAACAGCAGTGCAGGTGGGCAACGAGTTGCAGAAACTCATTGGGCTGGACCAGCTCAGCATGTCTGCAGAGGAGGTCGTGTCCCACCTTGAGGACACCCAGCGTGGATGTTTCAGGGTGCAACGTGCGAATTATGTGCCAACTCGTACGTTCATCCGTTTTTCTGCGCTATTTGGCTATTTAGTTCTACTATAGTACTACCTTTTATAGTACGCTTGGTAGGAGGTGATGGTGGCAATTGATAACTCAAAGAAAATGTGGAAAGTGGCAAATGCATGTACGAAAGATACGTAGATAGCTCTCTGTTGTTTGAATCACTGGCACTCTCAGGTTGTCAGTTGTCGCAACATCTCAAGTTTACCCGGCACAATTCAGTGCACCCTGACACTTCATGACGCTGATGCTTAATGACAGGAGGCTCCTCCAGCTGTGGTGACCAGGTTGCGGACCTACGTCTTCAGTTTCCTGAATGGTGCTCAAAGGTTGAAGGCAAAACAGCGGGAGAGATTCAGAGAGATTCGGAGAGATGGAAAGGGTGGAAAATGCACACAGAAGGGGTTCATGGCAAAACCAATCCTATTAAAGTCCAATCCCATTATATATTCTTATTTATTCTTAATGCATTTGGATTTCCCCATAGAGTCAAATAGTTGTCAACCTGTTGCTCTTGTAAGCGATCCACGCGAGTGACTGATCTGATTGCTTATCCTATCATCTCGTGCTTCTTCGGTGAACTCATGTTGTCCAATGCTGACTCCACAGTATTTTTCTTTCTCCTCTTTTCTTCATCACGCTCCTGATTTGGTTTGTACTTTTGTTTCGTCACTTTCGTCCCAAACTTTGGAGGACACAGCCGTGAAGGTGGTGGTTGACAAGAAGAAACAGCAGGACATACCACATTCATGTTGATGAGGACAGTTTTCGATCCAGTTCGTGTGTGCTCTACCTGTATACATAGACTGAACATGTGAAGACATACTGTAGGTCCCACCAAACCAACTCTAGCAGATTTGTCCGCACGGAGGGCGCAGACAAAAAACAACTCTGGCATTTGGACATTTATGGAACCGAAAAAGCTCCTGCCGTTATGGTATGAGCTTTGCACATTCGTACCCACCACAGTCAAACGAAATAGAAGAATGAATCTATGCGTCTATCCATTTGATTCTATTTGCCTGTTTGCCTATGTAAATAAGTAAGTAAGCGACTAATCCAACGCTTTTGAATCATCACATGTCAACATCCACTATTTGAATCTATTTGTTTGGACGATGAACTTCCTCTGCTTGGCTTGGCGCATATTTGTGAGTGCAAGGCCACAGCATGATCATATATAAAGTCACAGGGAAAGAACATGAAAGAAATAGACCCAATCGATTGATTAATTAAACAGATTAATCATGATTACATAAACAACATGGTTAAATAGATTTAGAATGTTTGCACCCCAGTTTGATAGGTCTCTCCCAAGACACCTATGACCTACCTGAGTCCATTGTGCTTAGTCTGGCCAGGACAAAGGAGTGATTACGTCGCCGCTTTTCACGGATCAGGGGAGCGCAGTACTTCCACAAGTTCTGCCATTTCTGTCGTTGAGACAGGCGACCAACTTGGATCGGCAGGGAGTAATCTACAAATAGATACAAATAGAACCACAACATACCGCAACCACAAGACAAAACTGCTTGAAACAATATGAAACAACTGCTTAAAATTTTTTAAGTCTTTGGCTCACCTTCAGTGCCATGCCGAAGTCACAGAGAGATGGAGAGGGAGTTTGTACACACGTAATTTGTAATTATATAATCGTAATTGATGGCAATTGACGTTGCATATTTGTACATATGATATGCAATATATATATATATATAATATTGATATAATGAAATTGATTGTTGCCTACGGCCTATGCATGTCTATGCTGTTTCAGAGCGCGTTGCTCGTGACGAAAGACGCCCGCGTCAGGTGATGTACTGCCGCAGGGTGTCCATCAATTGCTTTGAAGCCTCCAACGTGAATCTCAGGCCGTCTTTGTGCTGCATCCATTTGATCCACTCAAAAGGGAAGATAGAGAAGCAGTTCTTTAGGCAGATATGATATGACCAAAAAATCAAAACTACGCATGTAATCTCTTCAGGATTTTGGGTTTTGAGCTGGCGAGAATGCATTGCTCAGCATCTGCAGGTTTGATTTGTTTGCCATTTTTTTGAGGCTGCGATTGAGCGGATTCGTTTACGCTGCCGATTTCCTGCATGGAAGAAGAAGAAGTCGGTCAGGACAAGACTCTTTTCCGACAAGAAGGTGAACAAAGTGCTTATAGGAAAAAACAAAAAACGTCTTTCTATGTTTTTCTAATGCGTCGAGATCAAAACAGGAACATGTGAGACGAAAATGGGGCTAATGGGGCTAATGGGGCTGATGGGGCTGCAGTTATCTGCAGTTGCTCGCAAGTCTGGACCTTGAATTCCCCGGTGAGACTTCCGGCCAGGACGCTGGCTGAATGCAAACCTTGAGACGCAGGCAAGTATGGCAGTATATGGCAGCAATTGAGAACAAACAATGGGATTGCATGATTCATGCATGATTCATTCAATGATTCATGAATGTTTTTGCTTTACATGTCAAATTGTGGACGGATTCCTTCTTCTTCCATTTGTGGCAGACTGTAGCAGTCTTGTTCACAGTTTCGGCCAGGTCCGCCATTTGAATGGCCTTCTATCGACCCCGAGCTTCTCAAAGTTCTTCCAAGACCTCGACCTCCGGCAGGCTTGGACCTTGGCACACCCTTAAATTTGATGATTTTGATGGAATTCAGCCATGCTCCTGCCCATGTGCTTCCCATGTGCTTCCCATGTGCTTCCCATGTGCTTCCCATGTGCTCCAAGGCGCCCAAACAGGCCGGTGCAGTGGGTCAGCATGCAAGGCTACAATGCTATAAGAGCACATAAGAGCATATAAGAGCTACTTATGGGATTTTATGATATTTTATGGGTGTTAAAGCTACTTGGTGTGCGAACAGCCCCTATCTTTTATGATTTTTATTTTATGTCTCACTGGGGCACTTTCTGTGTCCCGATCTCATGAGTTGCAGGCTCTCAACGCGAGTTCCATTGCTCCCTGCCTTGCGCGGATGGTGTCACTTCGCTCACTGTCGCTCCCATTTTTCGGCAAGGACCCGGTTTGAAAGAAGATAAAGAAGAGTCCTGCTAAAATGGATTAAAATGGGGGCTACTTACTGAGACCATTTGTTTGGAGAACCAGGCATCGTTGAAGGGTTAATTGTGTGACAGTGACATGCTCCCCTTGAGATGTGCATAGTCGAAGCGGTCATGGCGATAGCTGATAGCCGCTTCAAAGTTAAGGAGCGGACTCTCTCAATGGTTTTTCCTGACATTGTGACGCCTGAAATGCAGGAGTGGGCCAAGTCTGAGTTGTCTCGCATTCACAAGGCCCTGCCACAAGGAGCTTCCTGCGAAAGCTATAGTGACAAGGGATCGCTGGAGATTGAACATGTGCAGGGCGAAAAGCGATATGCTTTGAAGGGTAAATCCCTTCGCTAGAAGGATGGCCTCCAGTGGTCATGCGTCGAAAGTTCCCCACCTGATTGGCCAGCGTCAGGGTACCATTTTCCACACACTTTGGTACTTATACCCTGAAGTATGATCTTATAATATCTTATATGTAGCATTTCCTTTCGATTTTCATCCTGTCCACCCCCCTGGAAAAGATTGGCCAAGTCATCATGTGGGCCGCCAATGACTCTAGACACAGCTTGTTAAAAGCTGCTTTCCGTGACAATGCCTTCCGTTCAACACGGCTGAACGAGTCGGCCTGCCAGTAAAATAGCGAGTTGATGTGAGTTGAGAGGGTATGCCCAGGTGTTTCCAAACATTCCTCGGTTGCGATGCATTTCACCTCGCAAAACGACTAGGTCATGGCTGCGGCCTGAAAAGAAAACTGCCAGGCCGCAGCCTCAAATGCGCGCAGGAATTGCAGCACAAACCATTACTTGTATAGGTAACATTTAGTAACTAACTCAACTCATTCTTTTCCTTCAGTCCGATAGTAGAGATTTGCTGACCGCAGTTTGTGGGATGCATGGCCATGAAACCCATTTTATGAAATGCTGGGCTTCAGCTGGATTTTCCACTCAACCAGAGCAGAAGCAAGCTGACAGAATAGCAAGGGCGAGCATAACTCAGGGTGCATTCAAAAGTGAGCAGTTTACATGGACACTCATGTCTCCCACCCGGATTTGGTACGCAAAGGGGTTCAGCACTCATGGCTCTCCAGGGCACAGCAAACATTGTTTCATTCAGACAGCGACAATCTGGCACGCTGCGCTGCACACTGCGACATTGTGCCACACTGTGCCATGGAAATGGGCATTGAATGCTGAGCCAAGCCCATGCTTTGTCCAAGAGGCCATGCGACAACTTCCGAAGGAAAGAAGCTGCGCCTCTTTTCTAGGTATACTTGTGATGTTTGTCAGGAAAGAGTGTCCCACAGAGGCGGTTTTTACCACAAATGTACGGCTGGCTGTGACTTCCGTGTGTGCGGAATCTGCAAGAAGGAGGCCGAAAAGAGCAATTACATCGTGGAGCCGTGTACTTTCACCTTCCCCAGTGGCCTTGGTCCGTTCGAGATTCGCAGCACCCGACTGCAATCCCATGACTTGAACCGAGCCACTGCCACCGGGCGACGCCGTGATGATATGGATATGGAAGATGCAGACTGGGCTCTGAGAGAAAGTTTTTTTCAAAAGTCAGCGAGTTTACGACAATGCTGGAGTGCCTTACACCAGAATGGGGTTGCAATGGAAGATTCTGGTGGACAACGATTCATTTCTGTTCAAGTGTCTCCTGTGGCTCCAGTGAATCTTTCTCTCGAGGTGCGTGCAGCAAATAGGATTCCCGATATTCCAGGGATCATGGTGGCATGGATGTACGCTCTCCAACTTGAGTGGCCGATGATTTTCAGTATGATTGACCAAAGGGAAGATGACGCTGCAGCTGAGTGGAACTTATTGAAAGTGGGTGGCTTCGTTTATTTGCAGCCATCAGAGGATGGACGACCTCAAGTAGTATGTGCCAACTCTATCGCTTTTCACCCAAATGGTTGCACCTGGGCATCTGTCATCATCCGTCCGTCAGTGATGTTTCAGTTTGTTCCCCGCAGCCTGCAGTTGGATGGTGTTGGTTCTTTGTTTTGTACATTTCGAACGCAGTGACCATCCCATCAAGAACTGGTCTTCGTGTCCATGTTTCAAGACATCATGGGAATCATGGGCCATGGGTGGATAGAGTCGGATAGAGAAATGAGAGTTGAACTAGTTGTACTAGTTTGGTATGGCCGTCATGCTTATGTTTGCTTATGTTTGCTTATGTTTGCTTCCACAGGCATGCAGTTCTCTGCGGCCCAACCTTGGTGTTCCGAATGGACGTCCAAATTGGTGGAAAGCCGAAGGTTCCACAAAGTCACAGCCCAGAAGTGGGCAGCTGCTGGTGCTTGCTACGTTTGTTGGGTGTGTCCTGAAGAGAAGTTGCTGAGGCCAGGTGCGCGCCATGGAGGCTTTGCATTCCTCTTCCATGAGTTGGACGAGGATGGGAAATGATGCGACGGCATCTCTCTGCATATTTCGCATCTGGAAAATAGTTCAGAGATGTTCAGAGGAAATAGAAAAACCATGAAAAACATGAAAAAGCGTGTCCAATGGTCCCTAAGATGTCACCAGCCCACTTCAAGAATGAAAAAGGGATTCGGAGTGGATGTTGAACCAATATGCAGTCCATGCAATCCATTGTTTAATTTTTATCGATGTGGTGTCTTTCCCATTAGTTTATTCCCCATTTCTAGATGATTTCTTTATATTTCTTTCTGTGAGGAGGATGTCGCTGGCAGAGACCGTTTCTTTGAAGTGGTCGGCAAACCCCTTGGTGCTGCCTATGCCGGCGCCTCTGCCGGCAGCCCCGTCCAGGCGTCTATGGCCCATGAGTCCACCCTCTGTGCCATGTCATTTCGAGTGGTCGGGGAATGGCCGGCCACGTCGAGACATATGGAGGCGAGTCAGCGGCGTTGCTTCAAAGCAGCCAGCAATGGCCGCTGGGCACTTCTGGCGCATATCTTGGCCGAGTTTCCGCAGCTGGCAACAGCAAAGGATGACTCAGGTGCTGGCGGTGCTGCCATGGTTGTGGGTTTCCAATCTGTGTCCACAAGCCTCACAAGCCTTAGCAACTCATCCAAAGCATATAAGTCATATAAGGAACTGGTAGAAAGGTTTCCTAGGGCGATTTTGTGCAGAGGTACTTAAAACTTAAAACTGATCGCAGATGGACAAATTCCATCCTGCGCGCGATGCTTCAAACATGGGTAGGTGTTTCTTGAATCAACAGAGCTTGGCTGAAAAACTTAAAAAGTACCCAGCGTTTGCCACTACCTTGAAACAGTCATCCACAGCCACGCAGGTCAGACGGTTCTTCATTGCATTGCTTTGGGGCGACCGAAGACTAGACGAGCGGCTGAACTGTTGCGCTTAGTGCATTCACACCACGGAGACCTCGAAGCAAAGAACAATGAAGGGCAGTTCCTTGGCCGCTCCAACACGATCGCCTGCCCAAAATGGTGCAAAGACTTTTTACACACAAAAATATAACCAGATACAGATACAGTAGATATATGTGGATATCATATACATTTATAGCTACACTCAGACATCATCCATTTTATAACCATGTAATCACATGCGCATATCTAATCATATGCAGACAGGGGGACATACATTACGCATGACACATGGGCATGGTGATAGATATATGATGATAGATGTCTGTTTTGATGAAGAAGCTCCTCGTACATGAAAAAAGGGCATACTGTGCCTTACTGTAAATCAAACACCTCGTATGTCGCAGCAGACATTTGGTACCGGCTTGCTGCGTGAGGAGAGCATACGAGCTTGGTGATCTGGTGTTTAAGGCACAAGCCTGTGAAATTTGGGGGCTGTCCCCTGATCTTTTTGCTGATCCAGAGGCGGGACACTGCAACTTAAATATTCGTAGTTTCATATGTTTCATTCATATTTTGAAGTCGTTTCTCTCAGCGAGTTGAGACAATGATCCTACTTCTATTCTGACTTTCAGAGCTATGTCAGGTGTGGTTTGACTACTGGGATGTGAACAAGGATGGGCACCTATCCCCTGAGGAGCTGATTCCTGCCCTGACAGCGGCCTATGAAGTCGGAGACCTCGGGAGACAGTGGATTGAAAGCTATGTGAACACGCACTACCGTCAACTGGTTCTGCAAGATGGGTGTGGGTCACAATCCTGTTAGTGCGTATACTTTGGTGAATATCCCAGAAAAAAGCAAAATAGATAGCGCAAGGCGCAAGCCCATCCGACACTCTTGTAGGGTTCACTTCTGACCCACTCCCTCACCTTTGCAATTTTACGTTTTTGGGGCCTATGTGTCCCATGCGTCTCTTCAATGATAGAACATGCCATGAGATGAGATGACATGACATAGCTTATGGTCCTGTCGGCTGCAGGTGAGATGGCAGCCCTTGATCCCAATGCTCTTTTGACCAAAAACGCCTTCCTTGGAAACGATGGCTTGCTGCACAAGTTGCAGTCGAGTGAAGAGTTTATCAGCCTTCGTGGTCAAGAGGATAGTCCTCGCATCAAAATGCCTGCGCTTTTTCGCACTGAGGGCCGTAAGAAGCCTACAGCTGCAGACAAAGAAGCAGTGACAGTTTTCAGTGCCAGACTGGAGGAGTTCAGGAAGAAATTCGGATGGGTACCTGGACATGCAGCTCCTTCAAGCTCTCGATCACTGCAGGTTCCTGCTCCGTTTGCTGGTGGTGATATTGATCCACGGCGTCGATTGAAAGCTGCGGAACGGATGCTGGCAGTTTCCTTTGCCAAGACCACAGCCAGAAGCGGCAAGGAATGGTTGAAAGGTTTCAGCATCGAATTTGCCGGAGATGATGCCGGCATTGATCATGGTGGCCTGACGAAAGCATGGGTCCAGGAGGTGGGACATGCCTTGTGGGGCAGCGAAGCTTTCTTTGACATGACATCTGCAGGAAGTTTTTTTAAACCTGACAGCACCACGGACATGCTCTTGCACGCTTTCCATGTTCCTTCGGAATCTTTGTACAGATGGCTTGGCCGTTTCTTGGCATATGCCCTGTACCAGCAGTGCGTGTTGGATTGTGCGCTCAGCCCATGGGCTCTTCGTTGGCTCATGCGCGTCACCGAGACCCAAGCAGCCCTGCCTGCATTGCTGAAAGAGGCAGCGGGCTCATGGCGCCGTGATGGGAGCGACGGCAGCAGAATTGCGACGATTTCTGGATCAGTTCTGTTGTCCCACATGGATTCTTGGTCATATTCAACATTATTCAACAATATCAATGATCAATAATGATCAACTTTGGATATGCTGAGTAATTATTTGTCTATTTCTATTGAGTACTTACAAATACCATCAAATACCTATGAATACTGATACATACTATACTTATAATCGATTATATAAATTTACAGTGCTGCGGTAAGTCTGAGTGAGTAATATATTATACTTTATATATTATAAAGTAATCTGCAGTGAGTAAATCTCGGCGACCCTTCCAGTGCTTTGATGAGCTTGCTTTTCTTGCACAGTCCGAGTGGTTGACATGGTTTGATCATACAATATAGAAATATATCCATATATAACTACGTATAATACACACACACACATATATATATGCACTGTATCACACTGTAACATTATGAATACTACTATTATTGAATAATGATGAATAACGTCATGACTCATCACTGTGGGTTCAATGGGGGACATGATGTTCAGCCCTGATTTTCAGCAAAGGACGACGTTGGCTTGCCGCCAGAAACTCCTCTTCGCGTCTCAGGCGAGCTGAAGCCAACAAAATTTTCCCCATGCCTCATTCTTTGAGCACCTAATTGATCTAATTGTTTCCATTGATTTCCGAATGCATAATGATCGTAATGGTGTCATATGGTATCTTTGGATTGCAATCATGGTGTGCCAAAAGGGTCACCCGGCGTCACATCGGCTTCAATGCGCCTTCACGCAGGCTTCACATGTTCTCACATGTTCTCACGCAGTTTCAGGTCAACACATAGAGGCGACCTTCGATGGTGAAACGGTGACGGCCGTGATGTCGGAAGGTCGACTCCATTGGAGCGATGGTGATGTTTGGATGAGATGTTCCGAACCCGTCCTGCTGGCTCCGTTGCCTGTGTGGGAACAGACGCCCACAGGAGATGATCAACTGCTGGAAGATTTGGCCACCATGGATCCAGCCATGGCAAATAGCCTGTGGAGAGTTCGTTACGAAATGCCGGAGGAAGATTTGCAGTGGCTCACTTTCTCCTATGGTGGAAAAGAGCTTGTTCCAGGTGGAGATGACCTTGAAGTCACTGCTGACAATCGTGCAGAATATGTCCGCTTATGTTGTAAGGCAGCTCTTCTGTATACGTCACAGAGGGCCTTACAAGCTTTTGGTGACGGCTTTTTCGAGGTCCTGCCATCTGACATGTTCGTGGGTGCTCCGGTGGACATTTTTCAATGGCTTCTTCTGGGCAATGCTCATATTTCAGATACTCAAATGGAGAAGCTGGCGCAAATCGTGATTCCAGAAGGCTTGGTACCGAAACATTTGAAAGATGCTGCGGAAGTTCGAGATTCAGCAAGCTGGATCTTCGAGATTATTCGGCGAAGTGACGACAACTTCAGGCACGGCAATTCTTGAATGGGCACAAGGAATGGAAATACGAGGGGACATCTCTGAATTTCGTGGAGCCATGTGGAGCCTAATTACATCTAACTACAGGACGTGCTCCTCATGCCTTCTTTTGGTAGACATGCATAAGATCCATACATGAACTGCGCTAATTCCGAGTTTGTTTCGCGGCGTTTACCTTCCTATTCCGCCCTATTCCGCCCATTTCCACCCTGGGGCCATGATGGCCATGTTGCCAATGTTGGGCCTTGCTGTCGGTCGTGGCAGGTCTCGGCTCTTTGAGTTCTGGACGGGCAACGGCCGTCTGCCCTTGGGAGGAGTTGAGGCCATCGAGCCGAAGCCCAGGATTCAGGTCATGGTGAGCCAGGAGAAGCAGTACGTGGCAGCGGCTCGGATGGTTTGAATCACTATATGACCTATCTATCTATCTATCTATCTATATATATATTCATAAAATCTCAATATATTTCATAATGATATGATATTTATATAATATTATATAATTATACAAATATGATTCTGAATGATAAAAAGAGAAAGAGAGAGGGAGAGAGGGACAGATTCTGAATGATGTTCGATGAGGCTGGGTGATGCCGAACTGGATGTATGTTTTGAGTGCTATAGCGTCTAGAATGATCCAAATGAATCGACAGACCTCGACTTAGACACCGGGGGCTGCCTTAGCATTTGTTCGGTCTCTTTCATCACGTGCAGCGTTCCACCGTTTGAGGTCGACTACGTTTGGGAGGTGCAGGTTTCTGGTGGCTGGCGCCAGTATTCCGCTCACATGTCAGGCAATTTAAACAACATGTTTGAAGCTGGCCTCAGGACTCCCATGCTGCGATTACGTCATCGTCGATCGCCCTATTATAGTTTTTCTATAGATTTTCCAGGGTTTTGCAAATGTACCCTCCCAATTTTCAAGCGAATCCCTCGTGCAGATCATTATTGGCATTTTTTAAATTTCCCTTGCAGTTGATTACAGTTCTCCTATGTTCTCCTGCTGCTATGTGATGGCAGGATGTGCGAGTTCCAGTCTGGCCAGTCAAAAATCATCATTGACCTTGGCTTGGGCCCCGCACATTTTAATGCTTGGAACATCTTGGAACTGTTGCCATCATTCCCTGATGATTTGTTCTCAGCGTGGATCAACTATGTTAGTGTCTCAACTTCTTCTGACACAAGCAGAATTGCATGCTTGGTTCAGGACTTGACTGATTTTTTCTCAACCTCAACCGAGGTGCGAATTTGCAGATCAACACTCGCACTGGTGAGCGGCGGCGGGTTCGGCGTCGACCACTCCAGTCGCATCCTCGAGCACTGGTCACTAGTTGCAGGAGGATTTGGCTGTAAAATGACAAGTCGTTCACGAACGGAGGAGATAAGATGAGTTGATGATGTGCGGCAAGTATTGTTTTTCAAGTGTTCAAACTCAGGCAGACACCACAAGAGAACGCTCCAGTGATTGTGAAAAGGACCGATTGGACCGGTAGCATCCTGTAGCACTGTGGTGTTCCAGTGTGCTCAGAATGTCAACGTCTCAAGTGCCTTCCAAACATATTCAATCAGTCTTGAGTGGCTAGGATTGAATCTTGGCCAAAAACGCGTCTGCCCGAAGGGTATCTTGGCATAACGTCACAAACAAATGATTTTCTGAAGCATCACTCTGGATCATTCTAGATCCATGATGATCTATGTGATATACTGTATGTCATATCAATTCAGACAACAGCTTCAACTCAATTGACCCTACGGTATGGGCCCATGGGCCGATGTGGTTTGACGGTTTGACCTTTTGCAGCCCTGTTGAAGCCCTGCAGGCATACCTGTGGCAATGAGTTGTGGGTTCCACTGTGCGATTCAGAAGAAGAGCTGGCCAGCATCTCAAAGTCTAAAAAGGAAACATAGGGAACCTGGCACCACTTGAAGCTCACTTAAAAATACTTGAAGATACGTGAAGTATTGAATCGTGATGAATCGTGACTGCGCCACATTGAGCCTGTGATCACCTCAGCACTGTTGCGGGACTTGCTTTGGTGGCCCTCAGCCATTCGGTTCAATTCTGTAGAGCCGACAGTGGTTGTTTGATGCATATGCGTTCATATTAGTGACTTGGATGCACGAAGCATCGGACCTGCAATTCATCTCCCTTGCAGCCTTGAATTCCGCCTCGGAATTCAGAGGGCTCATGATATGCTCATCAAGTCATTTGAGGCGATGGTTGGGAGCACCGGGAGCACCCATGGCTTGTTCCACCTGAGTCCTCTATGTGTCTCGTTGAAGATGGCGGATGTCCCCAACACCTGTAATTAGACTCGTAGATCTCGTAGACTAGATGGCTGTAGACGGCTGTGAGTTGGGTGGATGTCTCGCCCCATGCCTTTGTATGACACTGCTCTATATAAACACTTTGTAAACACGCTGGACTATTGGACTTTGAATTGCTCACCTCAACAAGAGATAATGATATACATATATAATCACACACACACACATATATATATATATATATGTAATATAATGTAGAGGAAAGTATAGGGCAGTTGGGGGGCATGAGCAATGAGGGCTCACGAGTTTGAAAGTTTTCACAAGAGATCGCCGAATCCGTTTGCAGTGGCTCAAAATTGCAGTAGAATTGAGCCATTCGCCGCTTGTCCGGCCATGTTGGGCTTTGCCCAACCATTTTTGTGGTTGGTGGACCTCTACATCAGTTTCTTATTGCTGGCTGTTGTTCTCTTTAGTGCCAAAGTGGGGCAAGATGCATTAGAGATCGGCTTTCACCGCACGAGGTCCTTCCTTCCAGCGCAGGGACATCCAAATCAAGTGTTGGTGTGTGATGACCAGATCATCTTTCAATGTATCTGATACAATTATGATACAACTTTCAATTCTATTTTCTGTCGATGTTTGTTGATTTGTTCAAGGTATTTGATGTCATTTGAAGTTTTCAGGTGTTTTCACTTGTACCCTTTGTATAGCTATGATGGCTATGACCATCCAAAGTATGATAGTTTTCTAAACTCAATAGAAACCGATTTTCTCATCGTCTTCAAGTTCTGTGGCGATTCCACTTGACTTCCTTCCTTTTTAGATGTGGGTTGCACCATTTCGAAACGATACCAGGTATTCTGCCGTATTTCGCTTGGAATCTGCCCTTAGCTGCCATTTTCATCGTACAGCATTCGGTCTTGAAGAGACCCCTCCAGCGCTTCGGAAGTGGACGAAGAGTCTATAGCTTTACCAGCGCGTTGTGCCTGCATCTCTTCATGGCGTTCTACAAGGTGCCCCATGGGTTCATCCGAAAGCATCGTGCCCAGATCATGACTTGACCGGGCCATGTTTTCGGACCAGTTGGTTTTGCTCATGCACACCCACGATTCATCAACTTTGCTACAATTTGAAGATGATTTGCAGTTCCGGAGGTGATCCAAAAAGTAGGCGCCTCAAATTCCAAAGATGTCATGTTCTTATGCCGTTTCCAGACTCCTCAGTGCATTTTTTCGCGGCTTTCTAACAGCATGCTCCTCGGTAAAGTTTGTGATGCTCTTCTTATCCTGATCTAAAAACAAATGTGGCAATCCAAACACTTCGAGGAAACTGTTTCGCATTTCGAGGAAACAGCCAGTTTCAGAAAAACCGGTTCTTTCCGGTCCTATAGTCCTGGTTTTAGATTTTCTGGTTTCTGGCTTGACAGAGATGCGCTAGGTTCAGTTGAAAAACCATTGCAGAATGGCTAAGACTGGCACTGAGCTTCGGTAGTTTGGGCCTGAAAACTTCCTGCGACTTCCTGCAGGATTTGGACGTGGAAGGTCTGTCTTTGGACTTGGCCCACCTGGGCATCAGCAGCTGGCGCCACTTCAGCGCTTCCAGCGCCGTGATCCTCGTGAGCTTCGTCGCCTTCGCAGCGCACCGAAACGGTGGGATCCGGGGGATCGCGGGACCCGGGGGGTCCGGGAGGTGGAAGGGTTCATCTGCATGGTGTGTGTGTGTGTGTCTCTATGTTTAAACATACGAACGTTTGCAAAAATGGAGGTCTGGGATAGGATAGGATAGATTTGGTAAGATAGATAGGATAGATA
>Ga0126342_10000574_pt1:30000-41966 | contig 41966 bp, 35 predicted proteins | sample Cyp1metagenome_FD_92528 | JGI IMG/M metagenome (GOLD analysis project Ga0126342, IMG submission 92528) | Coral microbial communities from Lord Howe Island, Old Settlement Bay, Australia - Cyphastrea 1 metagenome | ecosystem: Host-associated > Invertebrates > Cnidaria > Coral ...
GCATGGTATTTGCATGGTATTTGCATGCCCAAGTCTGCCCAAGGTTTCCATTTGGCACTTGCAGCTACCCTCTCCACAGACGAATCACGGCCACTGGGAAGGAAAGGGAAACAAGTGGCATCCCCGGGCAGCGGGAGAATATGTTGACATGTTGACAGACGTGTTGACAGACGTGTCACAGCCCTTTCAATTCGGGAATCCCAAAGCACGAACTCCAGAGTACTTGGTGGGCTCAAGAACCTTCGTCCTCTGGAGTCCAGAATTCTTCCAGGGTATTTGGTTGGCATGATCTGCTTCTTTTTTGCTTCGGAACAAGCTTTTGAGTGGGTGAATAAAAGCGGACAGAAGAGCCGAATCCTTGAGCCACTCGTGTGATGTTTGATGCTGATGCTTTGCTCCGGGCGCATGATCACAGGCCATCCCGCCTGAGGCACGTGAAGTTTCAAATAGATGCGCATGGCTCCGCAGTACCACGGGCACTCATGCGACAGGAGGCGGGTTTCACAGCGGGGCCCCACCCCATCTTGAACCCCCAAAGTCCCAAAGCTTGACAATATTGTGGTATATTGTGGTCGCTTCCTTTTTCAAGGCAGAATCAAACAACAGGTGAGTCCTCCACTGTCCTCTACATTTGCCCTTGTTCTTGGCAGCGCAGGACCAAAACACCTTAAGCGCAATGCCCGAACTTGATTCGCCGCAAGATACTTTATGGGGAAGGCTTCTTGGCACGCTGACAAGGAGTTGACAAAGTTGTGTTGTTTGATGCCTGGTGCCATTTCCTTGACAGACACCACATGAGTCTACAATTTCGAATCTCGCTAGGTTCTTTGGAACTGGCAGCCCCTTGGCATTTTCATTTGCTCCAATCAGCTTGGAATGCAATCAACCATGCCCTGTATGCAGTGCACACAGTGCGGGTTGGAAAGTTAGTCATAGCACATCAGGTGCCTCTGTTCCAGATGTGCTGGCGGTTCCCGCGGAGTCAAGCGCTCTCGCCACCCCAGCCACCCCAGCCACCCCAGCCAGCGCAAGCAGTGGCAATGCAAGCAATGCCAGCAATGCCACCAGCACAAATACAAGCGGAAACACCTCTGGCATCACTGGCACGGCCAAGACAGCCAAGACAGCCAGCACAAATGGCACAAATGGCACAAAGGCAGCGAAGGCAGCGAAGGCAGCGAGCACGAAAGCAGTGAGCACCAGTACCTTTGGCAAAGTGGCTGCTCACATTAAGAGTCTCTCTACGCAGGACTGCTATGAATCCAATTGCATCCATGAAACTTTCATCAAGAATTATCAAGGCAAGTTGGTACTGGTACTAGGCAAATATGCCGAATCGTAATCGACATTGCTGCATGGAAAATCCTGCTGGTGTGTGTTGATGGACGAGGATTGCAAAGATAAGTGGGAGCCTGAATGGAGTTCTGAAGCCGCAGAAGAGAATTGCCAGCTGTGGGTATCTTGGTTCAATCGACAAATTAGCACTTTCCTTCCTCCCCAAATGTTTGCTCCGAAGTAGCATGATATTGCCCCATATTGACCCATTATTTTTTCGACAGGTCGCAAAGGTACTGGCCCGACTCACCCTGAGCTGAGGCTGCCAACGGCGATTGGGGAGCGTTGGCAACCGCGGCATCTGTGAAGATTGCATGCGAAGGCTGCGGGTTGAAGCCATTTGGGATCATTTTGATCTGAAATGTTGCATAGGGAGTGCGCTGCAACCTTGTCAATTCTTTCAACCCGACTTCCGATTGCAATCGGCCTTAATCATCAGTATGTCACACAGTATGTCCATGAGGATCCATGAGGCATGATGATCTCCTGATCTTTGATAGCTCCGACGCTACGCGGCTACGCGTCCAATCCGTTCCAGGCGAATGGGCGCAAGCCCATTGCGCCGCAACTTGCGGATGCGAAGATACCTGGCTGAAGCATGCTGAAGCGTGGACACAGTGAACACACCGAGTGCTGAGAACTGTGCGGCTAACAATCGCTAACATGCTGGCACATGCTGGTACCGAGGTCGTGAAAGGTGCCAAGCTTGATCAAGCAATCCTGAAACTCGCCAAGGGACTCGGCCTATCCCAGAAGTTACTTGGCCGTCCAGAGGCACATGAATCACATGAATGAATCACCTGAAACATGGATTTTCATTGATTTTTTCCTATGCGTCCTGGGTTCCACAGTCGCCATCCGCATTACCAGGAAGCCTCAATGTTGCTTGTTTCCATGAACCACACACTTGCTCGCATCCAACCAGTCACTGGGTCAAGGTGCGTTAAAAAGTGTGTGTAGTGGGCAATGGCAACCAAGGCAGATGAAGGAGGTGACGTCCACCCTTGAGACCATCACTTCCTCGGCAAAAGAAGCAGTGCTGCATGTAATGAGCTCTAGCTGCACAGAGCTGACATGGATGCGACAGCACTAGATTACCGATTTGATTTTGACTGGATGGGCAATCACCAATCCGAGAGAGTCGGAGTTTACGGAAGTGGCACTGCAAATGCAGATGCTGATTCAACACAGATATGATTAACTCACTTTCCCATACTGCCCATATTTATATATCATACTTTCACTGAGGGGGACGGCAGCCGTGGCACTGAACAAGACTGACGCTCTCCATGCACTCACAGCCGGCACGACAACAGCTTCTCGGGCTCTGAAATCAATTTAGATCTAAACACCAGACCCGCCGCCCGCTCCCTGTTGACTGTGGCACATGCCCATCCCTGGGACAGCAATACGAAAATGCTTTTAACGTAGAGCCAGTAAAGCCTTTCGAAGCCTTTCGAAGCCTTTCGAAGCCTTTCGAAGCCTTTGCTCCAGTCTTTGCTCCTTGGCATTGTTTTGAATGCTCCTTGTCAGACCCTTGCAGTGGTGTTGGGACATTGTCAACACCACAATGCACCATAGGTCTCGATAGGTCTCGATAGGTCTCGGGTCCGAGGCACCAGGACCGTCTGAAGCAAGCTCAAAATCGTCAGCTTCAAGCAAAAAATCATCGGCTTCGACCACGACCACAACCCCAGCTGCAGCAAGTGACGTCATTGCCATGTCCCACGCGCTGGGTTTTGATGCCGAGCAGCTTGGCAGACTTGGCAGCGACTATGAGTTTCACCAGATCGCCAAGCTTACATCACGTAAGACTTGCGCGCATATTATGTGAGTGAGACGGTGATGTGGAAGATTCTTGAAGATTCCGCGTGTGCTTTGATTTCATGTTCCAGTCTCCCGTATATCTTGCAAGGTGGGTGGCATGTACTAAGGCTGGGCCAGCAGCTGAATGCAACACTACAATTGATACCCAAGCAGCACTATGATGACATATTGGAAGTCTTGCAACTTGGCGCCAAGTTGTGTGGAGTTTCCGGATAGCAAACATAAGCCTGAACCCAGTAACTCAGCTTTGCCGACGGTCTTTGAACTCATCATTTGGGAACTGAGCACCTGAGGAAATCAATTGAAAGAGCCCAGACGTCCACTACCACAACAACACACGCCTCAGTGGAGGACATCATAGAAATTGCGCAAAACATTGGCTTGAAAACCGAGCAGCTTGGCTTGAAAGTGTCATATACTGTAGTATTCTGCAGTGTACTTGTGCGCATATCGACAAAACCAAGAACTGAATATTATTGAATTCACTATTTGTAGCACTGGTGGGTCCACAATGTAGAGGCTTTTGGATAGGAGACTGTGCGAGACTCTGTTTGGATATCTCTGGATATCTCAGGGATATTGCGATGATGAACAAAACGCTGAGTCACATCAAGCCGGAATGGCATGATGAGATCCTGGCCACGGTCAATGATTCCAGCTCTGCATTGGAGATGTCAACGACGTTGAGAGTTTAGTTCTGCAGCTCTTATAGGATGGTGTTGGTGTACATTCCAACATTTGCAACCCGTAATCGCTAGAAGTAATCTTTTCCATTTCAAGGAAACAGCGAAGCAAATTGGCGTGGCTTGTTTGCAAGTAGAGAGTGCCTCAAACATATTCAACATGTGGATGTTAGTTAATTTGCCAGCAAAAGAAATCAAATATGACTCATGACATATCCCACCTGCGCGCTCATGGATTTGTGAATCATGCCATTTCACCTTCAATTACTGTAAGTTGAAGAGCATTCAGCATGGGGCAATTTGCTAAATCATGATCATTTGATGCTGGAAATGAAATTTTGACGTGTCATTGCTGTTATTGCTGTATCCTTTCCACCTCTGACAGCATGTTAGCATTTTGTGACAGGCAGAACGGCCGCGACCTTGGAGTGCAAAGTCAGCCTGCACGGTAAAATATGAGCAAATTGTTGTTGAGGCCAACTTTAACACAAACATCATCAACATTCATCAACCATCATCAACCATCATCAACCTAATATGAATCCAATATGCTAAGGACAGGCAAAGCCATCATTCGCCATTTGCAGAAGTTGAGCTGGCCAAGTCGGGAAAAACTCCCAGAGAAGGATGAGCCCAATGACTTTGCGGTGCTTGTAGTTTCTTGGTGAAGATTTCTGAACGCACATTGTTTGCATATGTTTGCATACTTAGTACTTAGTGAGAACCACCACAGTGGTGACAAACATGCCAATGAGTTGCACGATGAAATGGGTGGAGGGAGGGAACATGTTCTATAGTCGGGCTCAAAATGTAGCCTGACTGAAAACTGAAAAATATTATCTGTTCAACTCGCGTTCAGCCATGGACGTCTTGCCCTCCGTAGATGAGGTTCAAGGTGTCAATACGGTCACGGACGTGACGAGACTTCTGAGGGTGCCGGCAACAATTTGGGAATCCTTTTTGGAGCAGGTTGGTAACCCGGGCCAAGAGTTACGGGTGGTGGCAGCATTGCCGGCGCACATCGTGGTGCAAGGCATTGGTCAGGCACAAGTTGCAGGAGTAGGGCTCTCCGCCATTGAGGCTGCACATGTGGGGTTAGTCTGGCGAGTTGCTAGGATGGTCATGTTTTTGAAGAAGGGTGGAGACATCACGAACTTCGAGGATGTGGACCCCTGGGTGCCCAAAGACAACTCCAGGTCTCACGGACAAGCTCAAGGGCAAGGACTCAAAGGCAGTGGACTCAAAGAAAAGGTCTTGAAGATGTCCACGTTGTTGGATCAGACAGATGAGAGTGAGCTGATGCCGCCGGACCTACAGACCATTCACTCCTGGTCGCAGAGATATCTGCAAATCATGGGCGACCATCCCATGGAGGATGAGGAACCTACAGATGCTCAGATGGCTGCCCCGGACAAGAGAGTGAACCAGTTGGGCCAGGCTCCCTACGTCGACATGGGGGTTTGGCTACCCTTTGGAAGACGAGCACTTCGTAGCCAGAAGATGAGGGCTTTCTTCCCGGTGGGAGATGGAACGTTCGTGGCCAGGGAGTTTCCAGGACCACAAAACTTTCTACAATGGCAAGCAAGTTGGAAGGTGTTCAAGGTGGCTGCAATCTCCCTGGACATTTGCTCCATCGCGTCCCTGCTCCTCTACGAGAAGGCCATCGAGAAGATGACAGTGCAGTGGCCCAGAAATTGGGGACTCATTGCACACGCCGATGACAAGGCGAGGGCAGAGCGACTCGAAAGAGTTCGAAGGCAGCTAGCAATGGATGTTAGGAACAACAAGAGCGTGCCAGCAGACTACAACGAAGACAAGCCATGGTCAGTGGTTTTCAGGTTAGTTGCACAAGATGAAGGTTACTGGAACGATCAGGTACGGCATCCAGCGACAGCATGGCTTGCATCGGGATCTAAGGGAGCTCCATTGGCATCGTCAGAGGCGTTGGCTCTGGCACATTTTCCAGGACTTGCTGAAGGACATGAACCTGAAGTTGCTAGCAACGACAAGGAGGAAAGAAGGAGGCAAGCTAACAGGGACAAGAGAGCAGCTAAGAAGAGGCGAGCTCAGTCAGATCGTGAAGAGTTAGCCAAGTGGCGTAACAACCCTCCAAGTGGAAAAGGTGCTGGAAGCGGGGGAAAAGGCAAGAACAAGATGCAGGGCAAGGATCAGTCCGGAGAAGAGATCTGCTTTTCGTGGGCAAAGGACAACGGACCTTGCGCAGGGCTGAGCCCAGGGAGCGAGTGCAAGGCCAAAGTGAAGCGTGCACATAAGTGCCAAATTTGTTTATCTCCTGGGCATAATAATGCCCAGTGCCCGAAGAAGTGACCTTGATTCTGTGTGAAAAACTTGGGTTTCTCCGTTGCAACGGCGATGGAATGCAGAAGCCCTGGACAGGTTTTTTTTGGGTTCAGAGTAAACGACAGAAGGGTCATTTTATTTGGGGGGAGAAACAATTAAGGGGGGAATTGGGTGAAATCGGTTTGAACCTGATTGTCGTGTCTGTTGGTTGAAACCTTGTATCACTCTGCATGTTTGTGTCCGCAGCCCCTTTTGCAGCATGAATTCAACACCGGACTCGTCCAGCGCGAAGGACGCTTCATGTGGCCTGGATGCAGAAGTGCCTGGACGAATTGAAGAGTGTTTGAGAAACTGCGAGACTTTTGGCAAGTTCAAAACGGAGAGAAAGTTCAGATTTTTGCATTTGTTTGCAGGGCCCCGTGATGTTTTGGCGGAAGCCTTGAAGGTAGAATGTGAAAAGGAAGGAATCCAGCTGGAGATGGAGTCCTACGACAAGTTGATGGACTCGAAACATGACCTGCTCGCTGAGCATCCGTTCACGGACATCTTGCAGAAAGCGAAGGCAGGGGCTTATGATGGAGGACATGCTGGTTTCCCTTGTGGCAGTTTCTCAAGGGCACGGTACAACACAGAAGGAGAGGGACCCAAACCAGTGAGGTCCGGAGCTGAGATATATGGGCTTGCAACCAATAGCAAAGCTCAACAACAAGAAGCAGACAGAGGCACAGTGATGGCTGTGGGATCGGCCATCATCATCAACGAGGTGGTGCAGAGCCAGAGGCGCCGGGCAGTGCCGACAGCTGGAACACTGGAAAATCCCCCGGGCAGTGACACGGGCGAAGAAGGGCCGGCTTGGGCGCTTCCTGAACTCATCTCATTCGAGAAGGACTTAGGAGCTGTGACGGCATTGTTCAACACTTGTGCATACCAGTCCAAGGTGAAGTACAAGTGGTTTAAACCTGGGCGATTCACTGGGTGCCTTGCAGAATTGGGAACGCTGTCCAGAAAGTGCAAGTGTCCTGGATGGAGCAGACACCAAGCGTTGATTGGCAAGAACATGACTTCCCGCGCGGCTGAATACCCAGAGGAGCTATGCAGAGCTTACGCAGCACTGGTGGTTAGAACTTTCAAAACCACACTTCAGATGGAATGGTGGCGAGAGGCGCTGAAGCGGAAGAAGGAGGAGGTGTCAGAAGCTCAGGTGAGATGGTTGGCGAGCAAAGGCAAACGTCAAGCGCCTCCAGCGAGGGCACAAGACCTTGAAGCATCCAGACGGGTGTGGATGGCCGACAACGTGGAGGTGAGCTCAGGCCCAACAGAAGGACCTTCCAGAAAGAAAAGAAGAGAAGGCGAAAACGCACACTTCGTGGGGGGCATGCGAAACCCTGCCAAAGCTGTCAGCAGACTGAGCAAGTTGGCAGAAGCTGGACGAGATGTTCGCAGACTATGGACAAGGTTTGTGGCAGAGCATCCTCAAGCGCTACGAACGGCTGAGGACTATGGGGGAGAGAATTGCCAACTTGACACGGACGTGCTGAAGGCTTGGACAGAAAGGATCGAGCACTTCCTGAAGGTCAAGGAGTTTGATGAGGTGGTGCTCAGAGAACCGGGGCGATTTACGTCACCGGTGAATGCAAAACTGTGGGAAGCTTGGCGCAAACATTCAGGTGACCCAGAGCTGGACCTCGTGGGATGGATCAGAGCTGGCACGCCGCTGGGCATGTCCGAGAGGATACCCTATTGTGGCATCTTCCCAATGACAGAAGATGAAGACATGGAATTCGAAGAAATGCCGGACATGGAGGCGCAGCTGGGGGCGGAGAACTACAAGAGCTTCGTGGAGGAGCCTGAACATGCCCAAGCTGAAATACAGAGATACCTCGACAAGGGCTTTTGCATCGAGCTCTCAGAGAAGGAACTCCGAGATTCTTTCACAGTGGGCACGGTGAGCAAGCTGGCTTTGATCCTCAAAACGAAAGAGGATGGATCTGTCAAGCGCAGGGTCATCATTGACTTGCTGCGTAGTGGAGGAAACAACAGATGCAGGGTTAGAGAACGAATAGTTCTACCTCGAATCCAAGACGTGGTGGACAGCTTGAAGTACCTGAGGGAAAGCCGTTTTGGATTGATTTTGAAAGCCCAGAAAGAGAACTGGGAAGATCAGGAGCAGTGTGACGAGGTGGAACTGGTGTCGGCAGACCTAGCCGATGCTTACTGCCATTTGGCAGTGCATGAGAACGAGCTGGGCAATTGCGTGGCTCCATCGATGAACCAGGGCAGATACCTGGTTTTCACGGCCATGCTCTTTGGGTTCAAGGGGGCCCCATTGATTATGGGACGCTTCTCCGCTGCTTTGGCAAGGATGTTGCAATCCATGGTCCCACCTGATGAGATGCAATCGCAGGTTTACATGGATGATCCACTGTGGATGTTGCAAGGACCAAGATGGAGGAGAAGGGAGAACCTTGCGTTGATCCTCTACATGTGTGGAGCCTTGGGGGTGAATCTTCAGTTTAGAAAAGGTTTCAGGGGAACAGATGCAGTTTGGATTGGAACCCGCATGGAAGTGAAAATGGCTGAGGAGGTGGTCATCTTATCGATCCCGCCCAAGATGATGAACGAGGTCAAATCAATCTTAGAAGGCTGGAACAACAGAGGGATGGTGCCATTGCGTGAGGTGCGGGCCGTGACGGGGAAGCTGGCATGGATATGTGGAATCATAGTGAGGGCCAGATGGTGCGTCAACATTCTCTATGCGGTCATCGCCCAAACCTTGGCAGATGTCAAGGTGGAAAGCGAACGGGCCAGCCGAAGAGAAGACTCAAGGCCAAAACCGTTCATGGTCGCAGTGCACCGCATGGAGCTCCCACGACAATGGTTCATCGCGATGTTTGAGAAGCCGGACAAGTTTGCCCTAAGGCGTGAACCCCTTCGTGAAGAACCACCTCAATTTGCCATCATCACCGACGCGTCGCCGAGAGGGGTTGGCGCCATTCTTGCGGACATCGACAAGAGCAGCCGCTCCATCGTCCCTCTAGAGGCATTGGAGATACCGTTCACGGAGGAGCATGCGCGTTGGATGGGCATTCCCTGGGATTCCAGCGGGACAAGGGCCCTTGGAAGCCTGGGCCATTTTAATGGCCATCAAGAAGTGGAAACACAGGCTGCGGGGCCAAGCCATCCTGATCCGTGCGGACAGCGTGGTGGCGCTGGCTACGGTGACAAAGTCGGCAGCACCTTCCCCAGTGCTGAACTGGATTGGGGCCGAACTGGCATTGAAAGCGGAGGAGCTCAACCTGCGGAAGTTCATCACACAGCACATCCCCGGGGCATGGAATGTGGAAGCTGACTGGCTTAGCCGACCTCACCAAAGAGGAGCAATGCCAAAGCGCCTTGAAGGTGTCCCGATGCGCCAATATCCAAAGGAAAGAATAATGGCGTCGGCGCTGAAACCGCCTGGGGTAGATGCCTCTCTTAGGTGGGGACAGGCATCCAAAGTGGTGTCGGCGGCTTTTGAAGAACTTTGAGACATCCAAGCTGGGAAACTTGGAAGAGTTTGTCTCTTTCACAGCTTTGGGGGGGATGGCGGAAAGGGAAGTGATGTAAAATAGTAGGAAAGGATCACTTCCGTCATTTTTCATGTCTCATGTGTTTGGGTTCTTCTTTCTTCATTGGTGCAGTGATGAAGTTTGGGATGAAAATTTTACTTGAGTTTGTTTGAATCACAGGTTGGGTTCATGTCAGCGCAGCATGGGTGACTCGAGCCAGCACAATGGAGGTGCAAGTAGTCAGCGAAGAACTGGCCGAGGCCGCATATTGGTCTTGGGTAGAATCCTTCGTTGTGCTGGGATGGTTATTTTGGCTCATCACATGCTGCAAATGGCTCCGCAACCTGTTCCTGTTCTGCAAAAATACCCTGTTCCCGCGGAAACCAGAGAGCAGGGAATTGGCGGGACCTCAAGAAGGGAGTCATTTGGTCAACGTATCAACGCAAACAGTCTTATGCACTCCTCCAAGTTCTTTGAGCAAGGAGCTCAAGCAGAAGGAGCACAGAACCACAACGCCGGAGCCCATAGCAGTTTACTCGTCCTTCAGAAGAGGGGGGAACAGAGAAATGCTAACCAGGGACATGGTGGTGCGCGCTCTACCTGTGCTCGAGGACATGGACCAAAGACTGGAAATGGCAAGACAGAGAGAGACTTGGAGAGAATCTTAGGCAAATGTTTGGTGAAGAAAATGGACTATAGATCCAACGCCTGCGGAAGGGAAGGAAGAAACCCGACCCCGAGGGTGACCAACTTCGACAAAGAGAAAGCTGAAGCGGATCATGCCCAAGTTGCAGAGCATGGCATGGCTGGAGTCACAGGAATGAGGTTAGCATGCCAGCTAGCCGCATCAAAAGCGAGCATGAAGAGCGCGGTGAACAAGTTGAAGGCAAATTTCTGGGCCCCCTCTTCAAAGGCGTCAAGGGAAGTCAAAAGGTCAGAAGTGATACGATTGGCGAGGCTGGTGGCGGGCGTGAGCATGCAAATTTTCCCTCTAACCCAAGATGTGGTAGAGGGAGTTGCTGCATGCCTCAAGGATGCCGGTATGAAGTCAGGTGACCAGTACCTAAATGAGCTCAAACTCTGCCACGTGGAACGAGGTTTTGATCTACCACCATGGCTTATTCGCACGCTGGCGATGTGCAAGAAGGCCTTGATTAGAAACAAGGGGCCGGTGAAAAGGGCCCTCGAATCGAAGGTGGAAGACATCAAGGAGGACCTTTGGGTTTTGGCGGGAACCAGTTCTGACAATGGGATCAATTCTGCACTGGCTTACTCGTGGGCATGCTTGTGGATGTTGAGAGAAATAGAAGCTAGTGAATGCAAGTGGGAACACGTGCAAATGGATCCACAGCGCAAGACGGTTTCTTTGACGATCCCTATTTCAAAGATGGATCAAGATGCTAGAGGGATCAAAAGGACACTACAATGCTGTGGTGAAAGAACGTGCTCAAGGTTCTGTGTGTGGAATGTCTGGAACCGCATACAAGCAGAATTCCCGAAGAAACGTCCCAAGCGAGGCTACCTTTTCACGGACAAGTTCAAGGGCAAGCTTAGTAAGAGAAAGATGATTGAGTCATGGAGAAAGGCAACTCTATCACAAGTCACTGGACACTCTGCTCGAAGGAGCGGAGCAATGGAACATGTGAGGAGGGGCCTGCAACTACAGGAATTGGCATTCTTGGGAAGGTGGAAGTCGGCAGTGGTGTTGACATACGCAAACGACGCATTGCAAGAAGTGCCAACAAACAGGCCTGGACCATGTGAAGTACCAGGATCAAGTGGAACGTCCACCCCTTCTCCTTGGGCATCACATTGCGCCCCAAGCACCCCAATGTGGGGAACCCCAGCAGCACCGAAAACGCCCACATGTCATGCACGTTCTGAAGGTGATGGTGAAGATGCACAAAACAATGAAAATCCTTTAGATCAGACATTGTGGGTTTCGTCTTGCGAAAAGAGACAAGGTAAGAGAGTATGGCACAGGGTGACCAATGCAGGGTGGCAAATTTCCATGGCAAAATGGAATACAGCTTGCGGATGGAACTTCACCAAGAACCCAGAGAAAGTGTTGATGTCGGTGACCTTGCAGTTCAACCAGACGCGTTGCAGGAAATGCCTTGAAGTGCTGAAATCCCGCGACAAAGTCAGGGAGGGGAAGAGACTGGCTGGCTTCATCACAAATGGAGCTGCAGCTTGGTTCAACCCATCGAATTCGAAAGACAATGAACTGGGTCAGAAAGATTCTGACATCAACACCAAGCAGAAAAAGATG
>Ga0126342_10000575_pt1 | contig 41947 bp, 22 predicted proteins | sample Cyp1metagenome_FD_92528 | JGI IMG/M metagenome (GOLD analysis project Ga0126342, IMG submission 92528) | Coral microbial communities from Lord Howe Island, Old Settlement Bay, Australia - Cyphastrea 1 metagenome | ecosystem: Host-associated > Invertebrates > Cnidaria > Coral ...
CCCTTCTGTTCAATAGGGTATTGAACGGGGTATTGAACGGGATATCCACGAGTACCTGTTCAATACCAAAACGTTTTGACTCACAGCCATATATATATATATACACCCTCTGGTTATTTAACATAGCCATGGAAAATGTCCTTAGCTAGGTGCTGGACACATGCACGTAAGACGGAATTTTAAAACACAGCCGAAACCCGAGCTTAAACGCGACAATGATCTACCGAAGAGCTTCGTTTTGCGAAGAAAGTGGATCCGATGGGTGATCGGCTCAAGAAAAATCCACTCGTCGAATCGACGGCTGTTCGCGTGGTAATATTTGAAGACATAGCATCGGCTCATGATCGCTTCCGCCACCGGAGTTGGCGCGGCCGGCATCTCCGCAGGAAGTGACTGCACCATTTGCACAAGCGCCATGGCGCCAGTCTTAACTTTGGAGGCAGGGAGCTGGGAGCTCTCTAAGACACCAAATGACCTGTTTAGGACCTCTTCAGGAGAGAAGTGAGTTAAGTATCGGTTATCCATATATAGGTTATATTATCTATTATCTATTTGGATAACCTTAAGTTTATAGTTAAGTGCCGTAAGTGATCCAAATAACTCAAGGCTACGGCCAGTCCCTTCTTGTTTGGGTTACCGTTTGGATGTGGATGCTTCCAAGCACTGCTTGGATGACGCGCTTGATGATTTCCCTGTGAAATCCATGGTGATTCTCCAGTTCGCTACGTTAAATAAACGGAGGGTAACTATTAACTAGAGTATTATAGGTATAGATAATTCTGGATATATTGATAGATATAGATATATCTTTAGATAATTATTAAGTAGAGTGTTTCACTATCAATAATTTTTAGATATAGATAATCATACATTTCAATAGGATTTTCCATGAAATAAACCATCCAGCTATTGGGGTACATCCATGACTATGGAAACACCATCTATAGATAATTTTTGATATAGAACTAGATATTATATATATATGTATGTATGTAGATATAACCCCATTATCTAGTCAAATATATAGATAGATATCTATCATAGATGATAATTATATATAATTATTAGACTATTCAATCATCAATAAATAGCAATAAGTAATTATATTTATGACGATCATTCTATGTGATATTTATCCCAGTAAATTAACATAGACCCGGCCTTAAATAGGGGGCTTCGATGGGTTTCTAAGCAACTCAGAAACCCTGCTGACATTAGAAAGGCTACAATGCTACAAGAGTCCAGTCCTCAGTTAAAAAAACGATGTCCAACCATGAACATCTTTCTTTTACGATGTGGGTGGGAATAAAGTATATTCCCATAGCTCCTCCTAACCACTGGAGGGTTTGCCAACATCTCAAAAAACAGGTCGGTGATTTCCAGAATACAGACATCTTCTCTGCAGGCCAGGCTTTCCACATAATTACTTTCCACCGCCATACCCCACCATTTTTAACGCTGCGGCTAGCCAAGAAGCATAACCGATGTTGTCCGTGCAATTGCGGACATCCTGGTGACGTGGTGAGGCCCATTGAAAACAACCCGAGCGCCGCGCACAGCGAGGTTTCTTGGCTTGCTCAGACATTGCTCACACAATGCTGACTGGCTGTTTCCGTAACAAAAAATGGGTGTGTCTGAAAATAGTGTACCCCTAAACCCAATGGTTTTGCTGATCATTATCCCTATTAAATGGCTATTTCATTGGGAATATACCCTATTTTCAGACAAACCCAAATGCTGCTTCCAACTCTCACACTTTCCATCTGACATTCTATCTCGTGTGCAACGAACTTCTTGAAAGCATTTGAAAGCCAATAGTTATGAGGGGTTCCTGAGTCATGGGGGGTACCCCAAATCATCCAGTCATTAAATCATGACTTAATTAGGATTGAAACTAGTAACAAATACGGTATTTTCAATGGCCATTTCAGGAACCTAAATTGGAGGTACCTACCATATATAAGGCCTATATAAGGCCTATGTAAGGGAATGTCATCACAAAATATGGCCTTATATGGTACTAACGTACCTCCAGTTTAGGATCCTGGAATTCTCATGGCTATTCTGGGGGATCCATGGCAATCAAACAGAGAAAACGTAGAGTCGTGTGACTGCGTACTTGTGACTGCGTAACAGTAAACAGGGAACATTCAAAGCAATCGAAAGTTCCATATGGTAACCCGAATGCTCCATGGTGCTGGTATATTTACCTACAAAACTGGGTGATTTATGGGGTAAATGTTGGTAAATAGTCCAGCACCATGGAGCATTTGGGTAATAGCATATGGGGATCTTTTCTTGGAATACTTGACCATAGATGCTACAGATGCCTAGAGATCAACCTCCAAAAAAATCCGTCGTTCGTCATCATGTTCCGCCCAATTTTTGGGACATGTTGGGGACTGTCCCAATCTACAAACGAACGTCACTGGCTGGAAAAGGAAAGTGATGCCGAGGTCAACCTGAGTCAAATGGGAGCTTCACCAGAAAGCTCCGAAACACCAAACATAGTCCCACAGGGTGGTGCCCCAGTTCGGAATCGCTAAGTTGGTGAACATAAGTCCAATTTCACTATGGTTTTTGTTGGTGATATATCGAACTAGTTACTGGGATTATAACCCATCTTATAACTGGGAGGGGCACCACCTTGCAGGGTCCCAGGTACTCAGAGCGGCGTTTTGTAAATGGGCAATCAATGAGAGGCCAGCCAATTTATCCTCCATGACCTCGGGATGCCAGATTTTGCATCGTTTTCAGAGCTTGACGACACTTTCACCGCTCTGTCATGAGCTGGATCTCCCTCGGGAGTCCTCTGGTTTCTACCGTGCTCAGCCATTAATGGGCAACCAACTCTATATCAATGGCCTTGATGAACATCTACAGGAAACCAGTTGGGGTGAAACAGGGTATAACAATGGGATTTTAGCTTCATGTGCTGCGATATGGGGCCCTATAAATAACACCTTATAACCTTGGCAACATATATCCAATTAGAAGTGGATCTGCATCCCCCGAGCAAATCTCAAGGTGCCTTATATCATGGTTCTATCATGGTTTTTTCTCGCCTTTTTGGATCTTTTTGGTAGTTATCATCTCCAGCAATCCAATCCGTTTGATGTTGCAGGGTAAACCATTCATGCAACCATCACCATGCTGACATCAAATCCTCATGGGTTTCCACCGTAAAATTCAGATTTCCAAAGGAAAAACCCGAAGGTTCATGGATCAAATCCCAATATCCACTGCTCAAAGCTGATATTTTTTCTCAAATTCCCATTTTCAATGGGGAAATCCCCATTTTCAATGGTGAAATCCCCCTGTTTCTGAAGGCTTTTTGGCTCTCCCCAAGCCCACAATTCCCATCGTTAACACCGGGCCTTACAGAAGGCCACCCCGGTGATGTAGCCGCGGCTATCAAAGACCGGGCCACCGCCTGACGTGGGTCCGGAGAATTTGGGATATTTTTTGGGGCACAAAAAAATGGCTGGTTTTCATCCAAAACATAGATTTAAGATGATTTAAGATGTTTAAACATAGGGATAACATAGGGATCTTTGAAAGATGTTTAAAAGAATAAGGAATACCCCCCCAAATCCGCTTTCTCCTCATTCTCCCTCTTGTTGCCATAGCTTGGGGCATGCTTGGCATTTTCAGACACATCCTAAAAACGCGTAAACGATTTTCCTTTCATGCCAAATTTGATGACGGTATCGAAATTGCGATGTCATTCATTTGTCCAAACCCTCAATCTTGTAAAGTTAATCCCAAATACAAAAGACTCTTGATATCATGCAGACGGGTCCCCCTAAACAAAATGTTTTAGAACATGATGTGAAATGTTTCCAAACATGTTTCCAACAGGTCCCCCTGTTTCCAGAATGTCTTTCCACAAGTGACAGCTTTTCACAAGTGACAACTTGTTGTTTCACTATGAATATCAATTATCCTCAAGAAACATCATTGTCATTAGTGTCATTCTCATTATGGTTGTTTCCTCCAACCATGCTTCGCATCATTTTCAATTATCATCAGCTGTTTCCAAGATACAGGGTTATTTGACATAGCTATGGAAGCCATGATCCATTTAATAGATGATAAACATGATGATTTACCTATAAACAACTGGTTGGTGGTATACCTACCCCTCTGAAGAATATGACAGTCAGTTCGGATTCTTATTCCCAACTGAATGGAAAGTCATAAAACATGTTCCAGTCACCACCAACCAGACTAGTTCGATATATCACCAACAAAAACCAGAGTGAAATTGGAGTTATGTGAACCCCAACTTAGCTATCATAAATCAGCTATAAACTTGATGATAAACTTGATGATTTCCCTATTAAAAATGGCGATTTTCCTACAGAAATTCCAAGAGATCGGTCGTTTTTTACGGCATCAGCAGGGCATCGGCAGGGCAGGTCCCCGGGGTCCCCGGGGTCCCCGGCTATTCCCCGGGTTGATGGCAGCATCAATCTGAATCACCAGCCTGGAAAGAACACAAAAATTTTCGGCCCAAAAAATCACTGGGTTTATGAACCATATGGATTAATATTGGCAAATAAAATGGATGATTTTTGGGAAAAAATGGGATAATCATGGGATAATAATGGATTTCATGGAAATTTATTGGGGATATCCCAATAGCTGGATGGTTTATTTCATGGAAAATCCGAACCTAAAATGGATGATTTTTGGGAAAAAAATGGGACAATCATGGGATAATCATGTGAATATTGGGATTATCCTCTGGTAAACTTTCACATAACTATGGAAAATCCACCCATTTTTGATGGTTAAATCAACTATTTCTATGGCCATTTTCAATAGTTATGTTAGTTTACCAGAGGGTAGGTCAGAAAACTCGGCGGATTTTTTGGATTTATGGTGATTATTTCGGGTGATGTTTTTTCGAGTTCTGGAGATGGTCTGGATTTCTTCGGACAGTCCCAAGACTCCAGTCATTTTTGTTCTTGAGATGATGAACCAGTGGATGGAATATGGGATATGACTGTCAAAAAACACAGTCTTTTTCAAACTCAAATTTTGCAGTTTCATTAACCAATAAATGGACATGTATTCAATGTATTCTGAGGATTGGCGTTCCTTACAAATCACAATGCTAAGCAATGGATGTTCCTTCACTGTGTTTCATCAACTGGATATCCACCAATTGAAGTGTGCTTGAAGGTGGTGGTGCCCCCCCAGTTATAAATGGGTTATAATCCCAGTAACTAGTTCGATATATCACCAACAAAAACCAAGACGTGAAATTGGACTTATGTTCACCCCAACTTAGCGATTTAGCTCACTGGGGCACCACCCTGAAGGTGGTGGAACATACCCCCGTTGCAAACTCTGATGAAATCATACTTGGGGTGCTGCGAAACATTGAGGTTTTTTTCCCGCAAGTTATAGAGGTCATTACCATAGCAATACCCATTATCAATGGATTGGTTTTCACGGGAAAATCTACAGGAAACCATGGTTTTTACCATAAAATATAGGGCTTTCCGGTTTCAATTTTCCCATCATCCAGTTCTATGACATTAGAAAGGATGATTATTCAAGGTATCTTGTTCATGGTCGAAACATCCTGCTGCGAACTCTGCGAACTCAAAGTGCGGACAAACTCTGGCTGATTTGGGACGTTTGGATTGATTGGTTGTTGAGGCACCCATGATCAGAGAGTTGCCATTATGGCCATATCATCATCCCATCTCCGGAGAAGAACCATAAAGAGCCGATATTCAACACCGCGCAACCACCTTCATTACATGTTTACCGATGATCACCTGAGGTTGAACGTGGAACCATCTTTTGTTGGTCAAAGAATCTCATTTTGGTAGATCACATGCCCAGTCTGATGAACCATTCCCTGGTTGGTGGTGTTAACCATCTTGAAAAATCATGGAGTAAATCATGGAGTTCGTCAATGGGGTTGGGATTATCCCATATATGAAATGGATGAAAGTGGATGTATCTATAGTTTCACTAAGTGGATGTAAGTGGATGTACCCTCTGGTAGTTTAACATAGCTATTGAAAATGGCCATAGAAATAGTGGATTTTCCCATGAAAAATGGTGATTCTTGATCAAAACCCCGTTTCTTCGATCCACATTGGTGAAATCCCGAGCTTTCCACAGTTGTTGTTGCTTGACATACTTGACATCTTACCATTTAGCTGTGGTTCAATGCCACTTCTTGCTATTTTCGGCTGGGCCCCAAGAACCAAGGATAAATCACTTAGGTGAAAAGTGGGATTTACCATGTTTGAAACTAAGCCCTTCACCAGATTTTTTTCATGTATTATAATGTATAATCTCCCAACCAATCATCAATCAACTATCATTTACCAATGATATCCCTTTACCAATGATCTTTAAGCCCTTCCATTGGCTTCCACCATCTTGTGGGCGCGATGCGCTCAGCAGCTCATAAGCGATCCAAGAAACGTGGTATCCGCTGGCGGTGTCAGTTCGATGGAATCCACACGTGACCTCTGGAAGTTCGGAAGCGGATACAGAGCCATGAGAACTAATCCATAATAAGATATGTTTGGAGATTTAGTTATCATTATTAGATAATTCATAATAAGAAACTATTTCATGATTACCTAATCATAGTCCTATCCATTGCAATGACTACAAGGTGGTGCCCCCCAGTTATAAATGGGTTATAAACCCCAGTAACTAGTTCGATATATCACAAACAAAAACCATAGTGAAATTGGACTTATAAACCAACTTAGCTAACGAACTGGGGCACCACCCTGTAGTTATGATGATAAGAAATGGGATGGATTAGCTAATCATAATTATCTAATTATGGGTTAGTTATTCCCATAATAAGGTAAATATTTTAGGATAAGAGATGATTAGGGAATTCTGATGGATCCATAATTTCCATATAATCTCATGATAACACTACTAATGAGATTATATGGGATTATATGGAAAAAATATAGGATAATACGAGTGTGACGACGGTGAAACCATCCATGAAACATCGAGGAAATACTGGGAATCATATGGGATTATGTATGGGATAACACTTATATGGGATTATGTATGGGATTATATACAATAGGATAATATGGGATTATATATAATAGGATTAAATTATATGCATTATATATATAGGATAGGATAATAGAAAATAGGGTATGAAATAGTGAGATTACTAGGGCTACAGGGCTACTCAGGGTGCCCTTGAGGTTGCTTTTATGGCTGCCATGAGATGTTAAAATTCATAGGTTGGGATGTGGGGCCCCTAGGGTGAAATCTACACCCCCATAACTGATAGATGGGATTTAATAGGAATTAAATAGGGATAAAATCACCTAATATGGAGATATACCCTCTACTAAACTATAACTATGGAAAACCACCATTTTTCATGGGTAAATCCACTATAAATGGTCATTTTCAATAGCTATGTTAAATTACCAGAAGGTAAATAGGGATAAAATCACCTAATACGGAGATATAATTGGATATGATTTGGATAATACAAACTCAACATGACCAATGGCTGTTTAGTTTAATTCCATCCATGCCCAGTCCAAACATCATAGGTAATGATGTCATAAATCCTTTGAACACGATTCATTATAGAAAATGGGTATCGTTTTGGATGGGGGATGAGGTATGATGATGACATCCTGTCATGAATTAATGTATGACATAATTGATCAAAGGAAAATTAACAGAATCCATCCCCCAATAGTCAATAACCAATAGAGAACTAATAGAATTCATGTGTGAAAATTGATGTGAAACTAATTTTCATAGAATTACAGTACCCTCTGGTAATTTAACATAGCTATTGAAAATGGCCATTTATAGTGGATTTACCCATAGAAAATGGTGATTTTCCATAGTTATGTTAGTTCACCAGAGGGTAGTTTTTTCTGTGAAAATGGATTGCTTCTTCCCATACCCCAATCGAATCCGTCTGTTGACAGATCGACTCCAGGTTCCCAGGCACAACCCCCTCGGTGATACAGAGCGTTCGGCCACCTGCGATCCGATGGCAGTAATGGGCACAGCATGACGAAGAGGACTTCAGATCTACCCTCTGGTTATGACTAACAGTTCGCCATGGAAAATCACCATTTATAGTGGATTTTCCCATTGAAAATGGCGATTTTCCATAGTTATGTTAGTTTACCAGAGGGTAAAGCCAAATCGCTGTCTCAAGTTTAAAGCTGAAGCCAAGATGTGCGATTTCGCATTTATGAATGGGGAGGAGTTGCAAACCTTGAACATCTTCACATATCTTAACTATCATGGGGTTGGACAACTCCCATTTTTAGCCGTACCTGCCAGCTCAGCTCGCTCCTAACCACGACCAAGTCTCAGGGGAAGGAGACTTGGAATATCTGCTTTGGCCATGGCCAATTTCATGCTGGGTGTTGTACCCTCTGGTAATTTAACATAGCTATTGAACATGATCAATTATAGTTGATTTACTTATTATAAATGGTGATTTTCCACAGCTATGTTAGTTTACCAGAGGGTATTCCCATTAAAATCTCTCACTTTTACATATACTTTTGCGGCAGATGTGCATATCGGAATGAGATCGGAATGAGATCGGAATGAGTCATCATTGTACTAACCGTTACTCACCCTAATACATAAACTGGATAAACGCAGGTTGTTTCTGGGTGACTACACAGTTGCCAAGTGGGATGTACCGTGGTCAATGTTAAATACCCTACCAAAAAAGTATAGGGGTGCTTTTCCCTAATTAAGTTTGTTGGCTTAAACGCCCCTTTATCATCATTGTCTATAGTTGTATAAGTATATATAAGTTATATTATATTATATTATGTTATATTATATTACATTATATTATATTATATTACATTATATTACATTATATTATATTATATCATATTATATTATATAATATTATATTATATTATATATATATGTGTATGTATCCTCCATAAACCCAGTGAACCAAGACATGAGTCAACTTAGCTATCGTTTGTGGGTCGCACCTTTTAGGATTTCATGAACTAATTTGGGGATATTTCATGATGATCTAGTGGTTTAATTCTCACTGAAGCTGGGATTTGCCAAGAGGGCTCGCAACGGAATTGACAGAGTTGCGATGGCTTGTGTTCTTCTTAGAATGGAAGTTATGGTCGAAAACTGCCGTTGGATTGGATTATTCAAGGTTCATTTATCATTTTTCACTTGCGCGGCAACCAGTGCTACGCTATGCTACGCTGCTACGTCCCCATATGGTCGGAGCACCGTTTTTTTTGGTGCTGAGCTTCACTGCGGCCACGTTCCATGGGTAGAGCTATCGTTTTTTTGTGGCGCTTGGTCGCAATCTGACGGCATTTACAAAGTGTGACTCATGTGGGTGTGTCTGAAAATGTTGTGTACCCCTAAACCCAATGGTTTTGCTGATCATTATCCCTATTAAATGGCTATAATTGGGAATATACACTATTTTCAGACAAACCCATGTGGGAATAAACCATCATGAACTCAGGCACACTTTGTATCTCCCAACTATAGCAACAAAACTGCATCCATTTACTCAAACCACCCTGACTCACTTACATCGGCACTTCCCAGAAACCCCGGGCGGGTTGTTGGGCCTGTTGGAAAGCCAAGTGCACGCACGGTCTCCTGAGGAAATTCTCTGGAAATTGGCATTTGCATGTCGGAAAAATGGATGACCCTTTATAAAAATTGGATTTACATGGGTTTCACGACTCAAAATAGGGGCTAATGCTAAGTTGGTGGAAATAACTAGATATTGGATGAGATTGTGGGTTTATGGTGGTTGCAACAAGATCTGTCTTGGTTTAAACTAACAAACGTAACTGGCGACACCAGGTGCAAATACTTGCCATTGTGATCCCATCCTACATCGACCATGGTTTCTAGGGGGTGGTGCCCCAGTGAGCTAAATCGCTAAGTTGGTGAACATAAGTCCAAATTTCTTATAGGTGATATATCTATAGTTACTGGGATTATAAACCATCTTATAACTGGGGGGGCACCATCTTGTTTAATATGAACGTGGGATGGGAGTAGCAAAAACAAAAAACGGATCCCAGAAATTCCTAGAACACGATGTTCCGATTGAAGATTGCCATGTACGGTGTCCATGCTAGTTTTACCCAGGGATACGAGCCTGGTATACCGCCATGGTGTACCTATCAATCTTGGTAAATTGCAAGGATTCCCAACTCAGAAATTTATGCTGTTGGTGTGGGTCCCACGACCCATGTTGAATAATAATGTTGAATACAAGTGCAAAGAATTTGTCGCCAAACTCGCATCAATCGGAAATTTGCACCAGCAAATGCACATGGGCAAACTCTAGGGTACCATTGATGGTTTCTCATCATTTTACGTTCTCGAAATAACCCTTTCGGGGATTTTTGGCCCGTCTTCAGACACCGAAGCTGACCGAAGCTCGTGGATCTCTGAGAGACCACAACATTGTACAAGGTGGTGCCCCCAGTTATGTTTATTGGTTTATAACCCCCATTAACATCCATCAACTAGTTCGTTATATCATGTTATATCTAGCATAAACCATAGAATTCAGCCACTTATAAGGCAACTGAACGCTATCGAACGGGGGCCCTATCCTGTAGGAAATATATCTTTCTTTGGTGATGTCCCTGGTCACTATCCTCACATTTGCGTGCCCCGTCAGCCGGGAAAAGATCGAAAAATCTCATTGTTTCATATTGTTTCACCCATTTTCGATGGTAAACTATGGTAAACTATGGTAAACTATGGTAAACTGCTCAAATCTACTAAATCTAGGCCGTTTTTTCGTGCTGTTTTTATATGCTATATAGGCTTTTCAGGGGATTTTTTTCGTGGATCATGAGAGCCATGGGAAGCCTCTGCCAGCTCTGCCCTCCATGGGATGATCTCCTGCCACTATAACCAATGATAATTCACATATTTAATTGGTGATGTTGAGTAATCTATAAGTTAAACATAGTTAGCAAATCATTATTCACCATTATTCCATTATTCACCATTCTTAGCCATGAGTATCACCATCATTTGATCCGTGTTTCCTATATTTTACTTATAATTCACATTCTATTGTTAGCAAATCTATGATTATGAAAATCATATCAAATCTATATGACCATAGTTTGCCAAGTAATGGGATTGGCTAAGAATGTCAACCCCGGATGAGACTAAACCATGGTTTATGACAATTAGGGGGGTACTCCTCCAATAGTCATTTCATCTGATACTTTTTTATGGTACCCTCCCAATTAAACAGCCGTAAACGGGGTTTATTAATCCAGGGTTGACATTAATTGGTGATGTTTAGATCTATAAGTTAAACATAGTTAAAATGCCATGTTCGAGTGAATCAAAATAGTTAGAACTGCTGGTCATGGTGATCTACCCACTTGGATCAGAGCTATAAGTTATTCCCAACTTCCGCTCGATTTCTTGTTCATGAATGATAACTCGCTAAGTTCTACTGGACATTTCATTGTATGTTAGATCTATAATCAATGGCCATTTCAGGATCCTAAATTGGAGGTACCTACCGTATATAAGGCCTATATAAGGCCTATGTAAGGGAATATCCCCATTGATATAAGTTAAGCATACGAAATCATCCATTCCCTGCCGCAGGTTATCACCCCATGAAGCTTCGCCTGCAGTGCTGGCAGTTCGGCCGCCAACTCCACGGGTGGGGCGTCAGCCACTGAAGCCTCGGAAAATTGGGGAATCCATTTATGGTGATTTCCCTGGGATTGATATCAGGTTTGAGGGATTAGAAATGGGATCTTATGGCGAATTTTTCCATAGGGATTTGATGAAATTGATTAGGATGTGTGGCGATTTTTATCACGGATCTACTGGGATCTCACGGGGAATTGTAGCCAGGCACTTCACCACACCCAAAGGAGATCCAAGCTCATCTGGCCATGGTTTCAAGGGCTGGAATTTCAGGCTTCGGGGACACATCCCAGGGTGAAAAGCAGGTCATGTTTTGTTGCGTCATCGCGACCAACGGAAAGATGCTGGGGTTCTGCAGCCGGTGCAAAAAAAAAAAAAACGCTTTAGGCTCTGGGAGTCGTAGGAAAAGAATCTGCACAAAAAATGGGCCAAGACTGCGGAATCGATTTTACCATGGGATTTACCATGGATATTTGGATCTACCATGGATTTTACGAGGAAATCACGGGGAGAACATTTGGGATTTACCATGCCCTGCCATGGCATGATAGCCCTGGAAGAAATCTGCAGCGCCTTGGCCCCACGTCGGCCCCAGCCATCCAAAAAATATGTCCTATCTCCTGTTTCAGCCAAAAATCACGATTTTTTAGCTGGTTAGAAAATGGTGGTTTCCTGAAATGGGGATATCCCAAAATGGATGGTTTATAATGGACAATCCTACTAAAATGGATGATTTGGGGGAATAATGGGATAATAATGGGATAATCATGTGAATATTGGGTTTACCCTCTGGTAAAAAAAACTATGGAAGACCACCATGTTTTATGGCTAAATCAAGTATAATTAAATGGCCATGTTCAATAGCTACATTAGTTTACCAGAGGGTAGTCTGTTTATCCCATTTACAGTAAAACAAAATGCTAAGTATTAAACTACCCTTCACCAATGAGTCGACCTATACGTTCATGGCTAAATCCCTGTCGTTGAGGTCTTGTATGTGTGTTAGTTACCCATTAGCCAACGTGCCCAAGAACAATGTTCACATCCTCCTTGTTGAACTTATCTGTTTGGTGGTTTCAACCCCTCTGAAAAATATGAAAGTCAGTTGGGCTTATTATTCCCAATATATGGAAACATAAAAAATGTTCCAAACCACCAACCAGTTATATATCTTACTACACATAGACATATATGAGTCATTATCCGGGTACTTGTCAGATACAATACAGCAAAAATTCTTTCTATATCTGCATATAAGCCAATTTTCATAATAGATATATTCACTGGTTGGTGGTTTCAACCCTTCTGAAAAATATGAGTTCGTCAGTTGGGATGATGACATTCCCAATATATAGAAAGTCATAAAATACAAGTCATGTTCCAAACCACCAACCAGGTTTTTGTTCTACCCTCCAGTAAATTAACATAGACCCTGCCAGTTGTCGGGGTTGAAAGATTAGTTTCCTCTAAAAATTGGTGATTTTCAGGGTCCAACTGTTAATTTACCAGAGGGTAATATCATGATTCATATCCCCCCATAATCTCGAAAACCTGCCATAAACAAGTCCCATTGGGGGATGCTTCTAACTGGGATAACTGGGAGAACCCCACGAATCGGAAACACAAACCATCACCATGTTTTTTTTTTTAACTATACTTACCATCAGTTTGGGATCAATATGAATCTTCTGAAGTAATATTATATAATCAGTTTTTAAACTTCCTAAACCAACTCTTACAGTGGCAGGATCCAATCAATCCGAAGACCTCCCTCGATCTCGGTTTTTTTCAAGGTGCCCAGAATTCATCCTCCACCGACTCATGGATCTTCACTAAAGCTAAATCCACATCTGGACCATAGGTCTGCACCTGACGGGAAGACCGCCGGCCGTTTTCGTCAAGAAAAGTTGGGGTGAACTCCTCCGAACTGTTGGGGAAAGTTGAAAATGGGAAACTGATGGGAAGATGAGCTTTGAAATAAAATCGAAGGGAAATGAACCAAGCATAATCCGTGGCCAATCTTGGAAAAACTGTTTTTTTTTTTTTTTTTCCGGCAATCTTTAAGTGGTGAAATTTAGATACACCAACACAAATATGATAATGATGGGGATATGATTGGTGTAATATGTAGGGATAACATATAATGATAATATAATGGACGATTCATATATTAATCATATTTAATCATATGATAACATCCCTAACATAAAATAAAAGTGGGGAAGATGACGCTAAGCAATGATCCATCACCGCTGTTCGAGTGTGAGGATGACGTAGGCGGTTTTTTCCGCAGCTGGACCTACAAGAAACAAGCTCAGCCACTGCCTCACTGGCGGTGCCCGTTTAGCTTGACGATGGCAAAAGCTCAAAGTATGGAACTTATAACTCCAATAACTATGGTTTATAGGTGATATATCTACAATATTCTATAATTCTATAGTATTCATGGGATTTATAAACCAATTTATATACTGGTTGGTGGTGCAATAACCATCTTGAAAAATGATGGAGTTCGTCAATGGGGTTGGGATTATCCCATATATGAAATGGAAAATAAAAGCCATGTTTGAAACCACCAACCAGCAATGCTTCTCCTAGCATCCAGTGACATTGCTATGGAAAATCACCAAATTACAGGAAAAGGTATTCTCTGGGAAGGCCAATTTCCACATCCATGTCACTTGATCTAAGTAGCCATATGAAAAAAAAACTAACAGAGATGTGGAAAAACCCATGGAAAAACCATGAAAAACCATGAAAAAACAATGAAAAGCCTTAGGAAAATGATCTACATTCCTGATGGGTTTTGCAGATCCATGTCACTTTACCGGCTCAGAGGCGCCCAAAATGGGCCCATGTTTTCTGGTGAAATTGTCCCCAAGAGTTGGAGATAGCGGTTGCAGTTTACCCATAGCTGGCCCAGTCGAAATAGTGGATTTACCCATTGATAGCATGGTGGATCTTCCATAGTTTTTTGTAGGTTTACCGGTGGGTAGAGCACAAAAATAGGTTGCAGATGGTTGCAGTCCTATCTGCTGCCTCCGTTTCTCTCGACCTACCAGATTTAGGGGACGATCCTCCGCCCAGTTTAGCTGTCGAATCCACTCTTTGGTTGATATGTTCTGGGGACATATGAATTATAGTATTTCACTAACAATTAAGGCCATATTGAGGGATAGTTACCCCTACTAACCATCATTTTGATGAGGTCGCAGTGAAGTCAGAATCATTTCTCCAGATACAGGATTCTCGCATACTTTAGGACCCCCCCGGCTAAGCCAGCTAGTAGAGCAATTTCATGGGAAAAAAACTGGTCTTTGAGAAATTCCATTTTGGTACAATCCCAAAGAACTAGTGGTATAAATGGAATAATCCCAAAGTGGAACTAGTGCATAATCCCAAAGAACCATTTTGAGAATTTATAAATTCCAATATACCCTCTGGTAAACAAACATAGTTGTTGAAAATGGCCATTTATAGTGGATTTACCCAATAAAACTGGTGATTTTCCATAGTTTTTTGATGTTTACCAGAGGGCAACTCAATTGGATATAAATCACTGTGCGTCTACCGTGCATCTTCCCCGTAATTACTTTGGGGTGCATCGAATTTTAAGAACATCGGCAACAAGCATCTTATTCCCCAGCTGTATATATATATATATACACATGTATACATTGTGTGCATGCATGGGATATTAAGATAATTATATATGGGTCTGTCTAAGAATAGGGTATCTCCGATCATCAATTATGCCTAACATGGCCTTCTTCCTGGGTTTCCATCCCCCACTTTCAGACACACCCAGATGTGCCATAGTCAAAAGATGGTAAAGGATGGGCCCCCCCAGTGATGTTTGATGTTTGTTGGTTAATAAACCATGAAATGATCCCCATGAATACTAGTTCGTTATATCTACCATAAACCATAGAATTCAGCCACTGAAATAAGGTACCTGAACGCTATCTTGGGGGCCCCATCCTGTATAAAACATATCCCGGTCATATCCCAGTATCCATTATGGGATGTGTAAACCCTAAAAAAAATCATGTCTCCACGTGTCTGACACATCCCATAGGATCCATGGTGCTGGTATATATGCTAACATTGGGGGTATAGTGATGGGATCTATGTTACCATATATAGCATCCATGGATCCTATGGGATAGTGGGAATCCTTCCAATGGATAAATTCCTTATGAACACGGACCATCCCCCGAAAAACTGGCAAAAGGACTCCAACTCTCTTGACCAATGGATGAGAATGGCACATATCTGGCTGAATTATAAGTCAAAAACCTGTAAATAGCTGAAATAATCCTACCATAACTAGATAATCTATAATAGTCATTAGTTATGGTATACTTATTCAGCAAATCTATAATAATCTATAATAATCTATAATAATCTTATGATAATCTATAATAATCATAGTTAGTGGTCTATCTAACTATAGCAAATCTTGACCAGTCCTCTCTTCCCGGCTTTCCCCGCGCTGAAGAACCCCTAGGCCCCATTCGGAATCTTTGGTGCCCGGTGACCTCGCATCATCCATATGGGCTACGGTACATATTTTTCGATGGCTCGTTTGTTACCTATGAAATGACCTTTTTTGGAGGAATGACCATCAATTAGCCAGCTATTAACCAGCTATAAAACACAATTATTACTGGTTGGTGGTTGAGCCCACCCCTCTGAAAAATATGAGTTCGTCAGTTGGGACGATTCTTCCCAATATATGGAAAAATAATCCAAATGTTCCAAACCACCAACCAAATTGCCATTTTTTTTCTGGGGGAATAACCATCCATCCATATTAAGCAGCTATGACTTACGGTACCCACAGCATCCAGCCCCTCCATGCCCTCCATGTCACCTTGGCGGCAAATCGCCTGGCAGAGCCTGGTATCATCCACGAGGATCTAATATGGAATCAGTCTGGAAAGCCATCTTGGGCTGATTCGAGCGTTGGGTTATTATCATAGGTATGTGAATGTTTAATGTTCATTACAAGATATCTGGGTAAATTATGATGTTTCACTAACCTGAAGCTTAAGGCCATAAAAGGGGATGATTTTCCGAATCTTAACCATGATTCCAGTGAGGGAGAACAGTGAGGTCATGATTAAATTGACCCAGAGATATTCAAATTTCAAGCGGAATTTGCCCCATATATTTTTTTGGACATTACTAAGAAGCATTCGGGATTGAATATGATCTACCCTCTGGCAATCAGACATGTCTTGCTGGGAAATCGCCGAAAAAATGCCTATGTGAATAGGAAAATCATCTGTAACCTGAGGATTTCCCAGCAAGCCATGGAGCTTTTCTTCGCAAAGGGCAACCCAGAAACAATTCTGGATCCAACAAACTTTGAGCTGGTTGGTGGTATACCTACCCCTCTGAAAAATATGAGGTCGTCAGTTGGGATTATGACATTCCCAATATATGGAAAAGGTAAAAATGTTCCAAACCACCACCAATCAGAGATTATTAACCATTATTAACCATGATTAACCATCATTACCCCATACATTTCACCAATGTTCCAGTCACCACCAATCAGTAAGTCATTGAAGCAACAAAAACTGGCAATAGATCAACTCCTGCCATGGCGATGAAGGAATGGAGTGGAACCCCAAATTGGTAGTGCCCATTTTTCTTCATAGTCTCATGGTTTCGAAGATAATGTTTCTCTATTATTTGATGGCCACATATTTTAATTGTTATAATATATATATATACATGTTGATTCTCCATAGAATATATGTTATTGTATGTTGATTAATATGTTGTATATGCTTTTCTGGCCATTACTTGATCCATGTGGGCCACATATCGCCGCTGCGGGATTGATCGATTGATTGTCATTCCCTCATTGATTCTGTTGGTAACTATAATTATGGAACATAACTTAACTATGGAAAATGCTACTAAAATGGATGATTTGGTGGAATAATGGGATAATAATGGGATAATATGATTCATAACTATGGGACAATCATGTTTAATGGGACAAAAAACTATGGAAAATCACCATGTTTAATGGGTAAATCCACTATTTCGATTGGGTCAGCTATTCAATAGCAAACTGTTTTACCCTCTGAATTTAATGGAATCGTGGGATTATGAAGCATATGGAATAATTAATTGGGATAATCATGGGATTTATTTAATGTGAATAATCCTACTAAATTATGAAGCAAAATGGATGGTTTATAATGGAAAATCCTACTAAAAGGATGATTTGGTGGAATAATGGGATAATAATGGGATAATAATGTGAATATTGGGATTATCCTCTGGTAAACTTTCACATAACTATGGAAAGATCCACCATCAAATTGATGGCTAAATCCACGAAGTAAATGGCCATATTTTCAATAGCTATGTCACAAATTACCAGAGGGTAATAATTGTTTTTTTTATAGCATAATACAGCTGGCAAATGAATGATTTCAGACTATACTAGGTAACTTGACCCATCCCCATGTTTACTGAATGGTTTCAATGCCTGGTTTGATTGGTTTAAAGTTTACAGTCCATGTTGCTTCGTTCAAGCGCATGTTTTATACATCCCCATACATCACCCCCTTTCTGGCTGGTTCGCCAAGTCTTGTTGATGATATTCGAAAACCTTGGTTACCAATCTTCGAGTAGAACCCCGCTTTGTCCAAAACGTTTCGAACAAAATCAGCCCCTCCCTGATTTCTGACCCAGCAGTTCCAACCGGGTTTGTCTCAGGGGGAATGAAACATATACATATGTGGCCCACATGGATTAAGTAATGACCATCAACATATACAACATATTAATCAAACTATATAACATTTTTTTTCTATGGAGAATCAACATATTAACAACATGGCCATCAACATATAACATGTTTTTTCTATGGAGAATCAACATCTACAACATATTTAATCAACATATAACAGTTCCAGCAGTTCCAGCAGTTTTCAGTTTCCAGTTCCGAGCTGCCATGCGGCCGCACCCGGATGTCGATGGCATTTGCCACCACCTCGGCATCGACTCAGAGGATTCGACAGAAAAAGCGACGGATGGGTCGTTTGTTACTGAAATTACCATTAATGACTTGGGGAATTACCATTAGCCAGCTATATAGCTATAAACCATTCAGGAAACATGGAGATGGGTCAAGTAATAATGTGAATATTGGGGATAATAATGGGATAATAATGGGAATTACCATCTGGTTATGACTAACAGTTCGCCATGGAAAGATCCACCATTTTTAAGAACGGTAAACCATCTATTTCTATGGGCCATGGCTTCCATGGCTATGTTAGTCATAACCAGAGGGTACCATTCATTAGCCAGCTATATTATGCTATAAAAAGGAATTATTACCATATGACTGGGGGAATGACCATCCATATGACTTAGGGTACCCTTTGGGTACCAGGCTTTTGACCCTTTTTATTGCGAATGATTCTAATGACCAGGGATTGGACATAACTGGCGACTACATGTGACTAGTAATTGGCATAACTGGCAGGGAACAGGGAATAACACACTTTTGACTAATAGCCAGCGACTAATTATTTTTCGATGCAGGAAAGAAGGAAAACCCTGGTTTCATCAATGGGACCAATTAGCCATGGCAAAAACACTGACTGTAAATTCATCAAAGAATAGTGGCAAACGATTTTGACATCGATTTACGATTCGAACATCACTGCAAATCACATAGATGTTGGTTACTGGGATAATATAAGGGTTGCTGTTCCCTGTGTGTTTGCGGAATTTTATTCAAGCGATGACAAGAATATGCTACAAGGTGGTACCCCATAGTTAGATAAGTTGGTTTATAACTCCCATAACTATGGTCTATGGCAGATATAACTATAATTAATGGGGTTTATAAACCAACTTATAACTGGGGGGCACCATCCTGTAGAAACAGTAGGCCTTTTCTAGGCATGAAGACATGAGATTTCGCAGCCATGTCAAATTCTCAGAGGGTTACAAGCCTAGGGTCCAGTCGCACGCTCGCAGCTCGCAGATGGAAGATTCTGCTTGGGTGAATTGCTGGTGATTCACAGGATTTAGAAGGATTTATATGGTTTTATCAAGTCTTCTATGGATAATCATGGAATGATAATTGGGATATGTTCATTATGTGCAACATTAATGGGATGATTATGAGGTGATTCTACTAATAAAGGCATATAAATGGGATGATTGTGGGATGACTATGAAATATCTTGGGATGATTATGGAATACCCTCCGGTGTCATCAAAGATGGCTGCAAACTCCCCAAACTCTATGGAGGTTTTTGGTGGGGTGATTTTCATGGATTTTTCATTAGCCGAGTGATTTCCAGAGGATAAATTACAAGATGATATTTAAAGATTGCCCTTAATGTTGATAATATAAATGTAATACATTACAAGTAATATCAACTTATCCTCTGGTAAATTACAAGTAATCACACGGGTCTATAATCAATTGCCATTTCAGGAACCTAAATTGGAGGTACCTACCATATATAAGGCCTATATAAGGCCTATGTAAGGGAATATCCCCATAAAATATGGCCTTATATGGTACAGTACCTCCATTTTAGGATCCTGGAATTTCCATTGATATAATGTAATAGAGGGCTCAAAAAGACCGGTTGATGTGGTATCGGCATCTTCGCCCCCAGTTGTGAAGCCTCTCGAAAGTTGATGATCATCGATGGCTGAATCCACTGGATCAATCTTGGCATGGATAGAATGGCTATAGAATGGTTATATTATGGTTATATTACCAATTAATGGTTATTATGGCTATATAATGGCATGGTTATATAATGGTTATATTATATAATCACCATTAATAACCAATCAACAAGGGTATACAGTAACTATGTATAATGTTCGATGTCCTTATAGGGAACATTGGGATATCATGAATTTCTTCAAGTTTGCCTCGTTGGGAACTACAGGCAACGCCCCAATATTTCCAGCCAGTAGTGCTTTCTCAGGACAGCTACATTGCCAATCATACATACTTATAATTACTATACATTGCAATATGGGCTATTGATCCATCATACTCATAGCTTCCTTCGATGCTGTTACTACTGTTGATAATGTTAATGTATACAGCTACATTGCTATTGCTATCCAACGTTTTCTATTTCTTAGATACTCATCCCTCTGGTTATGTCAAAATAGCTATTGAAAATGACCATAGAAATAGTGGATTTTCCCATTAAAAATGGGTGGATCTTTCCATAGTTATGTAACAAATTACCAGAGGGTAAATCTCATTAAATCCCATTAAACCACCATTTTCCTATGGTTTTTCTATGGTTTTCCTATGGTTTTCCCAAGTATTTCCCGGTGGTTACAACTTCTCCCATCAAAAATGGCCGGCTGGAAAATCCACCAAATAAAAACATCGAACAGCCATTTAGCAGCGAAAGGCATGTTCCAGCCTCAATTTTGGATGGCCATGTTCCAGCTAGCCATGTTTCATTGCCCAAGGTCTCCATTAACCACAATTTATAACATGGTGAATCTTGGATACCTGCCAAAAATTCCAATTTTTATCTGGTAAATGTATACCAAATATTTAACCATTGATAGCAAAAGATGAAGTTCTACGAACTTTAGTATCCGACGTTGACCTATTTCGAAGTTTTACTGAAGCATCCATCCCCTTGGTTACATCCTGACTGTAACCACGACATCATAACCGGAACTGCACTTGCCAAACAAACCGCATCGCCATTCAGAAACTTCTGTGAAGGGACATGGAAGCCTTCTATCAAAGTAATTAAGGTCAATGTCAATTTTTCCAATTGTAGCCCATTAAATCCATTTAAATCCTTTAAATCCCATTGATCTTGAAGTCTTGGTTGGTGAATCCCATCAATTAAGGTATATTACCGTACAATGTGGTTAAAACACTAATAAACCACCCCATTTTCGATGGTTCATAGCACCCATTTATGGTGATTTTGGGGATGGTTTATTATTGTTTTAACTGCGAAAAAAGATGATCTACCTTGGGGGTTGCAGTTAAGATTTTACATGGACATAACATTGGTATAACTTACATGACATTAACGACATTATTACTGATTTCTTTGATGCTTTTCAACAACGTCTCACCGCTGCCCTTGGGCGGCAACATGTGCGTTGGTCATGATGCGATTCCTGGGCAATCGGGCAACTGGTGGCGAGGCTCGAAGCGATTGGGGTCAACGAGTGGCATTCCATTTCTTCAGCATGTTTTACCAAAGAGTCACATAATCATGTAAAATAAATAGACAGTGTTTACCAAACTAAATAATAGTAAAATCCCGTTCTAGCTAAATCTGGCCAACTTCCCATATGTTTCAATGGGATTTTGCTATTATTTAGCTATTTAGCTATCATAGCATATACTAAATCATATTTTGCTATACATATGATACCATATACTAAATAGTACTAAATCATACGTATTACCAAGCTAGATGCGGCTATGTTGTCATATTCACTAGCCATGTTCCTTTCGCATATCCAATGCCGGATGAAGGGGAAGACCCATCCAGGCAACATAACTAGTAAATCGCTAGGAAAAGATGCCAAAAATCTCAAGATTTATTCAGTTCATGTTGGATAATAATGGGACAATCATGGGATTATGAACCATATGGATGAATTAATTGGGACAATCATGGGATAAGAATGTGAATATTGGGATTATCCTCTGGTAAACATACAAAAAACTATGGAAAATCACCACTTTAATAGGTAAATCAACTATAAACGGGCCATTTTCAATATGTTAGTTTACCAGAGGGTAACACTATGACTATGCTTAATTCTCAGCCGTCACGTATTTTCCGAAACTAACACATCCACGGAGGATTTCCTGTATCTATCCCCTTGAACCAATCCCATGACTAAGGATTTTGGGTGGCTCAACTACCCAGAAATTTCTGACGCCTTGGCCAAAGTAAGTGGGAAATAGCCATATGAAACCCGTCATGGATGGAATATCCAATTGGGTTTGTCTGAAAATAGGGGTTTTCCCCGATTCATAGATGGATTAGAACCTCACTATCCCCGTTAAAATGGTCATTTGGAGGGTATGCAACTCATTTTCAGACAAACGCATGTTGCTCATGTTTCTTCAATGGCTTCCGGGTCAAGCGAGTTTTTCGCAGCCATGTTTTTTCGCACTGCTACGAGCTCCCAAAGATGGATGATGGATCCATCTTGAATTACTCGGCCTGGTAAACATACAAAAAGCTATTGCAAATTGCCATAGAAATAGTTGATTCACTTATTGATAGCATGGTGGTTTTCCATAGTTTTTTGTATGTTTACCATGCAGTTGGGATTATAAAGGGGGAAAAAATATGATTTCATGGGATTGAATGGGATATCATGGTATATCATGGTGATGTTTTAAACTTTTGGTGATATAGAAACCTACCAGGTAGGGTGCTCCCCAATAAGTTGGGATATCACTGGAACTGCACCCACAAGGTGCTCCCCAAGACGTGGGAGTCAATTGCTATGGGTCAAAACTGGGTACCCTGGTGATTATGTCAGAAATGAGAATGATCTATATTGCGATATGACCACTCTCCAAGCACTTTTTGTTAGGCTCTTGTGAACTAACCTCCAACTTGCAAATCTGAACAGGCTCAAAGATGCTTCGTGGTATATATTTTACATAATATGTATATATATATATATACATATGTGGTAAGTCCATGTAAATCCCAAAAATAGAAAAGTCAAATCCTACCAAAATAGTTTTCAAACAAACTCTTATATCCTTTTTGGGGGTTACTATATATATATATATATATGTAAACCAGGCAGATTGCCCAGTATCCCCTATGATTATGTATACATCCCCATTATATAAACCTCAATTGAAGATGTTATCACTCCTGAATTTCCGAAATACTATCCCATATTTATGAATATGAATATGGGTTGATATGGGTTGATATGATATATATATACCACCTGGTTATTTAACATAGCCATGGAAGCCATGGCCCATTTATAGATGGTTTACCTGGGTTTAGCTATAAAAAATGGTGATTTTCCATGGCTATGTTAAATAACCAGAGTATATATATATATATATATATCTGGGTAAATTTAAAAAAACACTAACCTGAATCTTGCGGCCATTTGGGGATGATTCCCCGAATCTAAACCATGATTCCAGTGAGGGAGAACAGTGAGGTCGTTATAATTTACCCAGATATATCCCTATTGAAAATATCTATCTGTATATGTCACTGGTTGGTGGTTGACCTACCCCTTTGAAAAATGATGGAGTTCGTCAGCTGGGATGATGACATTCCCAACTTTTTATGGAAAGTCATAATCCAAATGTTCCAAACCACCAACCAGATATGCACATATATATATTATATCCCTATTAAATGAAATATCTATCTGCAAAAATGTCATCACTCCCCAACTCTGGGAGCCCATCCCCCCTCGAACTGTGGGTCTCCCAACTGTGAGATAATGAAGCCAGACCCCGAGGATTGCACCTGCAAAATGATCGGAATCGGAAGGTAAGATTCGATGCCTCGTTAAACAGGTATTCTAAAAGGTCTATGTTGCTTAGGATGATAAATGATAAATCTATGTTGCTTGAGATGATAAATCTGTGTTGCTTGGTTGAGATGGTAAATGGTCTGGTAAATGATCAGAAAGTGGTTGTTCTTGTCGTTCTTAGGATGAACGGACTTTGAAAAGCAGGACCTTGCGCCTGGAAAGTGTGTCTACGAAGGGCTTACCCTCTCAAACATGGCTAGCTGGAAAATCCCACATCAATGGTGGGTCTAACTGGCAAATCATCTAGAACTGAATATCAATGGGGGATTTCCAATTGCCATGTTTGATTACCGGAGGGTATACCATGAATCTATGGCAACGAGCAAAAAAAAACAAAGTGGTGATCTAATGTGAAATTTTGCGGTGCCCGCCTTCAACCCAAAAAAAAACAAGAGGGGTCTAATCAATGAATATCAGGCAATTCAACCAATGAGCATGGGAATATGAACAAGACAAGGGTTTTCCCAAAACATTTTTCGGGCATAGCGCCACGACACTTTTGGTGCTGCAACAAAGGAGGTAGCAGCCCAGCTGGGCTATCCATCGGCATCAACATCTATTTCCTGCAAATGGAAGCGCGCATAAAAAATAACAACAAATACCTGGTTAGAATTCGTCCATGGCATAGTGGTTGTTGATGGTTACTTCGTCGTTCAAGAATTCTATGGTGGGTTTATTAATAGTTATGGATGGGATATTAATAGTTCTTAATAAGCTAAGCGTAGCCATTAATAAACCATTAATCCCATCCATAACCATTACCCTCTGGTAATTTAACATAGCAATGGAAAATGGCTATTTATAGTGGATTTTCCCATGACAAATGGTGATTTTCCATTGCTATGTTAGTTCACCAGAGGGTAATCCTATTACCATAGCAGTTCTTAATAAGCGTAGCCATTAATCACCATCGCCATGAAGTTAAATCTGGGGGAAATCACGATGATCTCAGTGCGATGTCACTGTAATGAGGGTGGCCTCTACCTATCAAAAAGAAACACTTTATTTTAGGTTAGTGAATGAACATCATTTCCATGAATTTGCCACTTCTGAATGCGATTTTTAATAACCAGGACCATAGCCATTCATAACCATAGCCATGAATCAATGGGAATTTCAGGATCCTAAAATGGAGGTACGTAAACGTACCATATGTTGGGCCATATTGTGTAGGGATATTCCCTAAAAAATAGACCTTATATAGGCCTTATATTATACAGGGTAGGTACCTCCAATCAATCGGATCCTGAAATGGCCATTGAGTATATCAATTCCCAACCAACCAGCATTTCCCAACCAATTGCCATACATTTCCCATCAATTCTAACTTTTTTGGGGATCGCCATTCAATGGCTGGTTGACTCTTCACCCAAACTCGGAGCCAGGTGCCGCAGGCCTGTTGAGTGCGTGTCCAAGGGCCTTGAAAGCAAGGCACAACACCAACTAAACAACCAGCTCGGATTCGTGGGATGATAATGTACCCTCTGGTAAATCATGGGATATCTTCGGAGGAAGGGCCAATGGGCTTTAATGGAATTTATATGGGTTACCTCAGAAATGATGGCAGAAACTATACGACTTTCATGGGTAACAATAATTATGGAACATACCTATGGGACAATCATGGGATTATGAACCATATGGATTAATATTGGGATAATCATGGGATAATCATGGGATAACTATATGAATATTGGGATTACCCTCTGAAGATTTCACATAGCGAACTGGAAAATCGCCATGTTTCATAGGTAAATCATCAAACATCATCTAAAAATGAACGATTTTCGATATGTTAAATAACCAGAAAATGTTTACGTTGCATATTATATACCCCTATAGGTCTATGGGATATAAATGGGAGAGATATATTGGGATAATTTTGGGAAAATCATCAAACTAAATGGGAGCCGGAGGGTATATGAAATTGGCCAACAAAGCGGATATGGGCCACGAAAACTTGAGATCAACAACCAAAATGTGTCAATATCAGCTGGAACAAAACAGCAGATTAAAAAAAAAACAGCAATACATGTCAGTGAACTACTCACATGGTAAGTCACCAAATACATGTGAAACCCATGTCATTGTAAAACTACAAACACATCTAGGCAAATTATAGTAATTCACTAACCTGAAGCTTGCGGCCATTTTTAAAATTTGGGATGATTCCTCTTATTAACCATTCTTCCAGGCTTCGGGAGAACAGTGAGGTCGTTATAATTTACCCAGAATCTCCCAGTATATCCCATTAAAGCGCCATTGCCCCTGCTTAAATCACCATTTTCATAAAATTTAAATCACAACTTCCCCAGGCTAAATCAATTCATCCAGTCATGTTTCTTATCTATGCACAGTTCAATGGGAATTTCAGGATCCTAAAATGGAGGTACTGTACAATACAAGGCCATATGTTGTTGGGATATTCCCGAAAAAATAAGCCTAAAAAATAGGCCTTATATATGGTAGGTACCTGCAATCAATCGGTTCCTGAAATGGCCATTGATTTAACCAACACTTACTTGTGCTAAACGTAGGGAAATTTCGGGAATGATCCATCATCACTAGTTTCATAATCATCCCAGCAACCCCCAGCAACCCATCCATTCCCATCCCAGTGTTCAAATCAGAAAGACCTGTCAAAAAAAAACCAAGTGACAATCCGAGTGCACTGATTTGATCACAGAAAATTGGATGGCTACAGCTGACCAAGCTGGGTCGCTAAATTGTTGTTTTACTAGCTCCCAAAGGGATTGCTTGAGGGGGGGGTTATGAATTTTAAAAAATGAAAACATGAATAGCAAGAACCCATAAGATACCATAAAAACACACGAAAATCCTATTAAATCACCATTAAATCCCCCCAGAGTCCCCAAAAAAACAATTCAATCCTCATTGAAATCGTATTAAGTCACCTTAAAATCCCAAAAATGCCATTAAAATTATCATTAAATGCCATTATATCACCATTATATCACCATTATATCACCATTATATCACCATTAAGTCCTATTTCTCTTGAACCAATGGCCGGCGCCGAAAATCACAACGCCAAGAAGCACAACGGGATCCACTGGATGGATACCACTTCCAAGAGGCACACGGTGCGCCTAGGCTGCCAAGTTACGGAAGCCGGGCGCCGTTGCAGCCGGGCCAACCATCATAGTTATTCATAGCTACAGGGTGGTGCCCCAGTGAGCTAAATCGCTAAGTTGGTGAACATAAGTCCAATAACTATGGTTTATGGGTGATATATCGAACTAGTTAATGGGATTACAACCCGTTTATAACTTGGGTGGGCAATTCATAGCTAGTCATTGCAATGGATAGGACTATCATATGGACTATCTTCTTTTTACATCCACTATCCATAACTCACTAGCAGGGTTGCTCCCAACGTCTCCTTCACTGGGGCTTAGTGTCCTCTCGATTTTCGAAGTTCGGTACCCCCCCCAGAGGTCTTTCCCCTATACAAAATCCAAAGCAACCATCTTCCAAGTTTTTCACCTGTCCATGCAGTGGGATAGCAAACAACTATTGCTGGTTGGTGGTTTTAACCATCTTGAACAATATGAAAGTCAATGGGAAGGATTATCCCATATATGAAATGGAAAATAAAAAGCCATGTTTGAAACCACCAACCAGCTATTGTATGTAGATGGTTCTGCCTGCAAAGTTTCCAGAGCAACATCCTAAGTATCACACAGTTCAATGTGTGGGCTATAATGCGACAAACTCCCAGTTGTGTCTGCGGCTGTGTGACCCCTTACCAGGGCTTACCAGTGGGATGCCCCAGTCACTAAGTAGGTAATAACCATCCTACAGCCAGTTACATACGGGATATACCTTCCAGTAAAATCAACAGTTCGACGGGTTGGAAGATGGATGTGTCCACTAAACATGGGTGATTTTCAGGGTCTAACTGTTAATTTTAACTAGAGGCGCCCCTACAAAAATCCATGGCTTACCACCAAACTCGGGATGCCCAAAAAAGCCAAGTTGACCACTTCAGGTCCGAGCTTTAACCCGCAACGAGAGGGGCATTTTTGAAGTCCAAAATCCCACAAACATCACATGAAATGCCATTCAATTTCATTAAAAGTACATCAAAATCCAATGAAATCCAAATAAATCTCATTAAATCCCATTCAAGTCCCATTCAAATCTCATTACCCTCTGGTTATTTAACATAGCCATGGAAAATGGCCCATAGAAATAGATGGTTTACCTATTAATAGCATGGTGATTTTCCATGGCTATGTTAGTCATAACCAGATGGTAATTCCCATTAAAATCCCCATGGAAATCCGATTAAATCCCATTCAAATCCCATTCAAATCCCCTGATATCCCCATTAGATCCTCATGATTTCCTTCTCCGACCACCTGTCCAAGTGGCCAATGCATCGGTGATGGGATCATTCCCTCATGCCTTGGCCGGATGCAGGAAGGCCCCCAAACCCCATGCCCGGTGAAAAAGCAACGATTTTCATGTGATTTCATGGGATTTTAATGGGGAGATCATCGGAATATCAAAGGAATATCATTAGAATGGGATTTTCATGGGATTTCCATGGGGATTTCCATGAGATTGATGAGATTTTAATGTGATTTTACTGAGATTTTACTGGGATTTGAATGGGAAGATCATCGAAAGAGAATGGGAATATGATTTTGTTTCATGCTTCACAAGTGAGAATTCATGGGGATATCATGGGAATAGAATGAGATGTAAACGGATGTTTAAATGAATTTGATGATCCACCTTGTTGACTTGTGAGTTTCCGCAGCAACCATTTAGCTGGAAAGTCATACACATTTATTCGAACCACCAACTAGTTGCAACACCGTTACATCTCCACCGTTACATCGCCGAAAACTGTGTTTGGCGGGTTTTCTTCAACATTCTGACTGTTACCCTCTGGGAAACTAACATAGCTACATAGCTATATAGCTGAATCATCGATGGGCGATTTTCAAAGCTATGTTAAAGTACCAGGGCTTAGTCAAATCCCCAGTTCGTCGTTGGGCTGCCCAATCGCTGACGAAGTCCAGATGTTGGTCCAAGTTTGTTCATGACAAATTGTAGATACCTTAGATACCCTGCAAAAGAAATAGCTGGTGAGTATACCTCCATATACTTCCATGATTCAATTCCATAAGAATTCACCGAAGTTTTGCATTTCGTGTTTTTATTCAATTTCATAGATGTTTCTTATTGAAACCCAGTGAACCCCTCATTTTCTGGCAATATCTTGTTGGTAAACCTATATTAAAGTGTCAATTAAGCTTCCAACAAAAATCAATGGAACCCGCGAAAAATTGTGAATGTTGGTTACCCTCTGGTAAACATACAAAAAACTATTGAACATGGCCCCATAAAAAATGGTGGTTTTCCATTGCAAACTGTGAATTTACTAGAGGGTAATCCCTATATTCACATTATTATCCCATGATTATCCCAATATTAATCCATATGGTTCATAATGCCATGATTGTCCCATAGTTATGTTCCATAATTATAGTTAGCAACAGAATCAATAGAATCAATCATAGATATCCCAGAGGATACACTATCATCCCACGAACAGATATAATCTGGTATTATCCCATGATTGTCCCATGATTATCCCATCATTTACCAGGTGGTAATCCTCTCTTTTCGTCCGTGAAGTTCACCTTTCGGTGAAAAAACGCCAAGTTGCGGTCCATGTGGCGGCTGCACTAGTACCTGTCGCGGATCCAGGCGAAACATAGGGGTTCACCTACAAAGTGTTGCCCCAGTTCGTTAGATAAGTTGGTGAACATAACTCCAATTTCACTATGGTTTATGGTACGCAAATAACTATAGTTACTGGGGTTATTTCAACCAATTTCTAACTGGGGGGCCCCACCTTGTAGAGAAATACTTATGGGATTGAATCGACAAACTTGAGGATTCGTCCAGCCAAATTGGCTACTCAAGCACGACAATTACCCTCTGGTAATTTAACATAGCTATGGAAAATGGACCATTTACAGTTGATTTTCCCAATAAAACCTCCATTTACAATGGATTTTTCATAGCTATGTTAAATTACCAGAGGGTAGTTTTTAAACCATGAACAACAAAGGTTTTGCAGCCGATAAGGGGTTTTTGGAATTTGATTCTAGGGTCCTTGGTGATTTAGTTCTACCTCTGATTGTGTGATATATGTTTTCCAACCAAAAAAATATCTATCTTATCTATCAAGGTAGGTGGCCTTGGTATATACTAGTGAAATTTACCCCGATGGAAAAAATAAGTTTCTAGTGATTTCATTTATCCTCACCAATAATTTGGGACTGGTTTCTCTTGATTTTAGGTACCCTCTGGTAATTTAACATAGCTATGGAAAATCACCATGATTAATGGGAGAATCCACTATAAATGGTCATTTTCAATAGCTATTTTGACATAACCAGAGGGTAAGTTTTTCCCAGAGATCTAATTCAACGAAGTTTCCCACAACATGAAAGACTTCAGATCATCAATGATCTCATCCGAACGTATCAGACATATCACTTGAAGGTGCAAACCAGAGGTGAAAACGATGTGTTTTTAATGTGGTTTTATGGAATGTAATGGTACTTCTATAATGGGAGATGACAACTGACGCCTATGATTGTTGTACCTCTTGGACTACGGTGAAATCTATCCACCTAGATAGTTCACCGGAACTGCACTTCCAAGTACATATTCCAGGAAGGCGAAGTGACAATATTTCAAGTTAAGGTATGACTATCATAGGAGTAATGAAGCAACTTAAGCTAACTAAATCCCATGAACTCAACCATTAAAGAATGATTAGACATAATAGTGTTAATCCCATATAATCATATCACACATATTAATGTTAATGGGATTTAATAGTTAATTGCTGGTTAACATGCAGGATGGTGCACCCCAGTTATAAGTTGGTTTATAACCCCATCCAAATATGATTATTTGCGTATCATACACTATTGGTATCTATTGGTACTTATAAACCAACTTAGCTAACTATGGGGCCCCATCCTGTATAATTCGCATCCATTTTTGCCTTTGAAATACCACACCTATCGCGAAAAAACTGGGGCATTTCCGGCATTTCCCTAGTTCACGCGCCACGCCTGGCCGGACATGGCCTGGCTGAGAGCTGGGGGATTTCATGGGGATCGGATGGATTTCTTCATGGGATTTGATGGGATTAACAAAAAATATATATGGGGTATCAACAAAAAACTATAATCCCATTGAGAAAATATATATTTCATGGGATAAATATATATATATATTTATTTATTTATTTATTTTTTGAGAAGGCCAATGTATGGGATATGTATTTATTATATTATAGCATCTCCGAGCCCCCGCCCCCCTCTCACCCCCCACAACCCCGCCGCCCCGAAGTGGGGTCTGTGGTGGAGGGGGGCAGAAGTGTATGTACGTCTGTATGTCTGCAGCTAGCCATGTACGTCTTTGTCTCTCTCTCGCCCCCTGGGGTGGGGGAATATGGTGGTGGAGGTGTATGTATGTATGTATGTATGTATGTAAGTAATATGTTATGGTATGGAATGGTACGGTACGATATAACGTATGTATGCATGTATGTATGCATGTACGTACATATATATGAATGAATTTATGTATTTATGCATGTGTGAATGTATGCATATGCGGGTTTATGTATCTACGTGGGTAGGCAAGCATGTACGAAGCTGTGCATGCATGTAGGTAGGTATTGGTGTATGTATCTAGGTAGGTATCTATGTAACATATGTATGTATGAATACATAATACATGTGTACATTCATGTATGAAGGTAGGTATGTAAGTAGGTAGGTTGGTAAGAATGGATGTAGGTAGGTATGTCTATAATTAGACATGTTTCTCAATCTATGATCTAAGGTCTGTTCCATCCTTAGGTGCGTCTTGTTGCTGCTGTTCAGTCGCTGTTCGAGGTGCCAGTGTCCAGAGCCGGATCGAATTCGTGGGCAGTGCTGCAGCGCCTCGAAGCCGTTCAGCACGCAGTACGCTGTGGTCACGGTGATGTGGATGCCTTCGATATAGTGGCCACGGTCGAGGTGGAAGTTCTCCTCGTGCTAGCCGTAGCACGGGCGACGACGTCATCACCAAGACTTGTGCCAAGGTGCTAAACCGAGGGGGCTCCACTTGTATACCCCGGAGGCCGCAATTGGCCAACTGCCGGCGCAGCCTTGCAGTTGGCGTATTGCGTTGGTGCGCAGTTGTAGTGCGTGGCGTAAAGTGCCATGCACGGGCACCAACCCAGGCACACCTTATACTATACTATATTATATTGTATTGTATTTACTAAATAAATTATATATATTCAATATTATATATAACTATATTATATTATATATATAGAGATAGATATGACCAGCTTGATATAAGAAGAGATACCGTCGCTGGGAAAGTCATCTATTAATTTGGGATTTTCCAGCGAGGCATGTTTGATGACACAGGAGGATATCTAAGAAAATGTTGGAAAAAATGTCAGAAAATGTTGGAACAACAGATTACGGAATCCGCTACTAGAAATGAAACGTGGCAACGGAAAATCCGCTAATTAGAGGTTTATAGCTGGGAACATCATCCAGAAGTGGTGGATTTTCCAGCTGGCCACCGTTGATTGCCAATGGGTGTATAGTCATACCCAAATAGGATAGAAAAGTAAATCCCTACTCATTTGATGGTGATTTACTTTTCCATCTACCCTCTGGTAATTTGTTACATAGCGAACTGGAAAATGGCAATGTTTTTAATGGGAAAATCGACTATTTCGACTGGGCCATGTTCCATGGCTATGTGAAAAATTACCAGAGGGTACTATAAGTTGTACTCCACCCATCCCCGTTTAGAACTCCTGGCGATTTTCATCTGGCGATGCGACGCGACCGACGCTGGCAGGGCCTCTGGATAGGCTCCAGCCTTGGCGCAGTGTGGGGGTTCACATCACCCCTATGTTTGTTTGGGATCTTCCATGAAATAAACCATCCAGCTATTAGGGTACCCAGCATTTTATAATCCCATATCATCCCATATATAATCCCATATATAATCCTATATAATCCCATACAAAATCCTGTAGAATCCCATATGTAATCCCATATTATCCCCACTTCCTCAATGTTTCATGGCTGCTCTCACCGTCACACTCGGCTCCAGGCTGACTGCATCACCCTGTCAGCTTTCCCCGAATGGGAAGCGGAAAAAAAATCACCAAAGATCTGGGATTATGTGGTGAAGTTTCTATAAAAAAAATGGATGTGGGTCAAAATGGAAGACCTAGGGGACCACAGATGTGAATGTCTAGTTTAGTATTAACCATCCAATTATTGGGGTACCTAATTTTGACCCATACCCAAATATGGTTGATGTGTGTTTTTTCATCAGCTGATTGCAAAAAATCACCATCCGATTTTATCCACACTGATTAGATAGCTGACTTCTAGCTGATTTATGGGTAAGTTTCTACAAACCGGCAATAAGGAGACTCATCTACGACAGGATTAGCAACTTAGGCAGACATATTCTGATCAAAAAGGTTCCAGTAGCTTCACTACTTGGATTACTCCATTGTTTTTCATGACTAGACTTTCTATGACACTCGAACACTCATCCTTTGCCATGAAATCTGCCAGATTTCAGGTCAGCCTCTGGCAAAGAGTGTTTTTTGTATGGACATCACCATGAAAAACTCATAGCTAAATCAACTACTGGTTGGTGGCTGAGCCTACCCCTCTGTAAAATATGACTTCGTCAGTTGGGATGATGACATTCCCAACTGAATGGAAAATAAAATTCCATGGTTCCAAACCACCAACCAGACTATACCAGAGGCGAATGGATTCCCAAGCAGATTTTACAATCTCTGGTTCAACCTGGGAGCCACCCTTCTGCACAAGTTGCTGGAGTTTTGAGTGGCAGGGTGAAGAAATAACGGTTGAATGGAAGAAGTCTGATTTCATGGGACTTGGACCCATTGTCATTCTACTACTGAAATACATGTAGTATATACAGTATATCTATGAAATATGTATATATATATATATATGTATATGTATTACTGATTATTACTGTATGTATGTGTTGTGTCTTTACGACTTCCGCTGATGGGAGCTAGAATAATCACCTGTCAGGCTGCTGAATAGTCGGACATGAAAAAACGGCTCGTTTGGAGTAACCTCGTTGACAAATTGACACATTTATCAACAATCAATTATCAATAGATTATCAAAATCAATAGATTGTTATTAATAGTCAATTGATTAATAATTATAGATTATTGATCCCCATTAATCAATGATCAATAGATTGTTTAAAACATCAATAGATTCTCAATCATCAAAAAAATTGACTATTGGTTTATTTCCCCTTCTTTGATAATCAAATAGCTCATTATTTCTGGGTTGGATTCCGGGATTGATTTGTCGTGCAAAAAAAAATGTTGATTTTGTGGCTTTTCCCAAAGCTCCTTTGAGGTCGGGGATTTCTCACTCATGTGGGTAAAACAATAATACATTGTTCAATAGTAACTCCAATAACTATGGCACTATGGTGTGTAGACCAACTAATTAGTCTGCTATGGACTATTATACTAAGTTGGTCTATAACTCCAACTTGGTTGGTGGTTGACCTACCCCTCTGAAAAATATGACTTCGTCAGTTGGGAATAGTATTCCCAACTAAATGGACAAATAAAATTCATGTTCCAAACCACCAATCAGATAATAATCGATCCCCCAAATCACCATAAATAGATTTTTTATAGGTGGCATGGTTATGGTATAAACCATTCCCAGTCATGGGTGGTTTATCATTGTTTTAACCACATCCATGTGGGGCCCCATGTGTTCCCACCAGCCTCAGAAATTCGCGCCACGGCGAACTCGAAGGCTCTCTGGTCAGGATCAATGAGTCGCTGTAGGCTGGAGATTTTTAGCCATGGATGTGCTTCACTTCAAAAAAAACGACGTCATCTACTTTCATTAGTCATGTTCGTCATGTTCGATGTGAAATTATAGTTAATCATGTTCATAACTATACTTTCATTAGTCATTATAGATGAAATAAATCTAAATGTCTAAATGACCAGAGGCTGAGTTGAGTTTGACCCATTTCTAGTAGCATATCCCCAGTCATTGACTTAGGCGATGCCATCAGGCCGGCCGGTTGGACCTACCAGTGACCTCAGAAACGAGGCTGTGGAAAAATAAACCTGTCTGATCCCAGAAAAAACAGGGGTTGCCCGGCCTGGGATCTACAAAAAACCAGCATTGGTAGAGTTTAAACAGCAACATATGGGGATTCAAATGGATATTACCCGGCCTGGTTATGTCAAAATAGCTATTGAATAGCTGGCCGTAGAAATAGTGGATTTTTTCCATTGATAGCATGTAGATGTTCCATAGTTTTTTGTATGTTTACCAGGCCGGGTAAAACGTCCTAAAATCCCGAAGCGATGCTTGGTGGGATATACTCTGAGTTGAGGATTATGTGGGTATCCCAGCATTCTGAATATGTGGTCTGAAAGTAGTGTTTCCCCCTAAATCCTCCCAAATTAATTGGTTTATCATCATTATCCCTACGAAATAGCCTTTTTCAGACATCCCCATCTGTGCATTGGGGGTTTCTCTCCACGCTTCGGTTTGAAGTGGAACCCTAAAACGCGAGCCAAAACGGCAAAACGAAATTTGTCCGGCCGCAGGTTCGGCGGGGTTTCAGTCCTGTGCTGTCCGAGTTGCTTTGATTGGTTGTACCCTCTGGTTATTTAGCGCTTGCTATGGAAACATGTTTAAAAATGATCCATGATGAATTATCTGCAAAACATGGTGATGTTCCGTAGCAAACAGTTAAATACCCTAAGGGTACAACAATGGGTCCTGAGGTCTTGTAAACCCAACAATACACCACCAAGTGGATTTGGTTTTCATAGCCCCTACTTAAATGGTTTCTTGTTGGGTCTGCCGCATTACTCTCTGGTAATCAAACTTCACAAGCTGTAAAATCACCGAACTGAATGGAGGTGGCTAGCTGGGAAAAATCAACGGTAAATGGGGCATGTTCCATTGCCACGTTTGAGTGGACGGTACCCCACATGTTTCAATGGGCTTTTACCGGGAGTCAACGGGTGTATTTTTGGCCCCAGCCAGAAAGGGTCCATCAGTGTCCTGAACAAAAAAGGCGGTTTCTTGAAATGGAGAACCCCACCCAAAATCATCCAAAAGTGGACATGTTTAATCGGTATTTAACCATCAACAATTCGTATCAGTCCTGAACAAATGAAATATGTATAGATGTGCCTGAAAGTTGGCGATTTAACATGATTTAACCAATGAATCGTGGATACGGGGTGCGTCTGAATAGGGTATACCCCGAATTATGACAATTTTAAGAGGGTTATTTATGCTTAACCATCAATTTTGGGGATAACCTAGTTTCAGACACACCCATTTTGAGGTGAGAAACCATGCTTCCTTGTTGCCATATGAAGCCAGGGAGCAAGTAATATTATCCACTTGCTCAGTTGTCCATCATCAGAATGGGGTCGTCCCATGATTCTTCACTTGGACCTTCCACATGTTTTGTGGATCCGGCGCTTCTCCCATTTGGGTGTGGCCAAGAAAAAAAGGTTATTATTTGATGTATTCCCTTTGGATGATCCTAATTTTCCCTATGAAACAAAATGGTTATCATAATGGTTGTGAAAATATGTGAAAATGTGCTTCTTTGGGTTTCTATCCCCCATTTTCAGACACACCCAGAAAGATTTCCATGGGGTAGAGCTATGGTGATCCTCGCCAGTCAAACCATGATTGACCACGATGATCCACTATTGACCACCATGGTTACCATCCTTGATTGTCATCATTGTAATGTAAAAAACCATGGGGGTTAATATACCTGACACATTGGTTGATAATACTTAACCGGATTATCAATCATTACTACTATTTCCCATCATTGTAATTACCATTAAAAAACATTTTTAAGACAAAGATTGATGGTTCCAACTATAGTGATCCTCACCAGATTACGGATGCTTTGTTTCTCCAAGTTACCCTTGGGTAAATTCACAGTTGGACTCTGAAACTCATCAAATTCTAGTGGAAACATTCATCTTCCAACCCAGAAAATTGCCACAGGATGGGGGCCCAAACATTTTAGTGGCTGAATGAACTATGGTTGATGGTAGATATAACTACGTCTAGTTCGTGGGGGTTATTTCATGGTAAATAAACCAACTTATAACTGGGGGGGCCCTATCTGCCAGGGTCTATGTTACCCTCTGGTAATTTAACATAACTATGGAAAATCACCATTTTTAATGGGAAAATCCACTATAAATGGCCATTTTCAATAGCTATGTTAAATTACCAGAGGGTACTGGAGTGTAAATCACAACAGCACGGTCCCAGAAAATGTCGCACCGCACCTGTTCTCACTGGCGCCTGCGCAGGAGGAGAACTGTGAACTAAGAATGCCATAAATTCTGGGGCTAACTGTTGGATGTATGGATGATATATAACATGTTCTTATATATTATAATATATATGTAGTTATATATATATATATTAACTACATATGTATATATGTATATATATGTAGCTAGATGTGATCTAATTACATCTATAGTTAGATCTAGATTCATTATTCCTGGCAAATTGTGGTGATGTTTAGTGAATTTTGCTACTTCTTGTTAATTCGTTTAAGTAATTCAGTAATTTGGATGTCCTGAAGGATTGCAATGTTTCAGTGATTGTTTGCATGTTAGCTGGTAATTTCGTCCTCAAAACCTCGGTTTTTTAGAGGGAAAAATGATGGTTGCGCGAAGCTTTCCCCTGAACCAGCCGATGTTGGGTGCAAAAACTAACACTATGATACGTCCAATCACTCAAAAAGGAACTGCATAAGAATCATTAATGCGAACATTATGTTGAACCCTGGTTGTTTGAAAAATCGATCCTGTTGTTGGTACCTTATATATTTGATCAATTCATTTGGGCAAATTATAGTAATTCACTGACCTGAAATAAGGTCCCCCGTCTTCGCACGGAGCATTTGGGGATGATTCCTCTTATTAACCATGATTCCAGTGAGGTCGCAGTGAGTTCGTTATAATTTGCCCAGATTCATGAGTAACAATGATTAAAGTTGAGGACATGATCTTCACAGAAAGTATTGCTGTCATTTGTCCAGATTGGTATAGTGATGAATAGTGCCTTATAAAACTGTTTCCTTGGTCAACAATGATCACATATAGCCCATCAAACTAAGATATTATGAATTATACATATATTATATATTCATCAACTATGATAGATTGTTGATTGATGTCAACTATTAATATCAACTATTCATAGCACATTTCATGAATTACTGGTTGGTGGTTTCAGCCCCTCTGAAAAATATCAGTTCGTCAGTTAGGGTTATGAACTTCCCAACTGAATGGAAAGTCACAAAATTCATAGATACCCTCTGGTTATTTAACATAGCCATGGAAAATGGTTAAAGTCATAGAACATGTCAATTATTTTTCCCCACAATTCACTGAGTCAACAAAATTCATCCCAATTTTTTAAGGTCAACAATTCATCTCCATGGTGCCTTTTGCAGTGTATTCTTTCCCCATTGAGACTTCGCAAATCTCATGACACAAAAATGTGGTACTTCCATGGTATTTTCCCATGGTATTTCCCAATTTGTAAGGACGAACTGGGAATTTATATCCGCCTGGCTGGATTATGAAGTGGTGAAGTACAGTTGATGCTTATGGTTGAGTCCCCATTAACCTTCAATAAATCCTCATTATATCCAATGAGGTCTAAAGAAATCCCAGAAAATATCACTATTCATCCCACTAATAAACGTATTTCATTATATCTTCATTAAATGTTCATTATATCCCACAAATTGTTCATAAAACCCAGAGGAATTCTTTCCCAAACCTAAACTCCATCCGAACGGACGGCAGAAATTTTCTTCTCTGCCGACGCTTCTTGGTCGGTCGAGTCTATCCTCTCACTTTGTCTTCTTCTCCTTTGAAGCATCCTGGTCGGACCCAAAGCTGCTTGGTCTTGAAGCAAATGGATATTAGTCACTCTTATAGAAAAACTAAACTAATATTAGCCAATCCGATCCATATGAGCATATGAGTAAGTTTAGTTTAGGATTCTATATATTCCATAAACTAATATTACACGCAGACCCCGAGGTTCGCCCAAGCCCAGAATAGCGTAAATTACTGGGTTTTTTGTTCACACTATACATATCATATGAATTAATTCTCCCACACCCGTTAAACTTCTACATTCATTAAAGATCTTCAATAAGGGCTTAATTTTCCCACCCCCGTTAAACTTCTACATTCACTGAAGATCTTCAAATAGGGTTTATACCTCCCACCACCGTTTAACTTCTACATTCATTAAAGATCTTCAATAAGGGCTTAATTGTTCCACCCCCGTTAAATACTTCTACATTCATTGAAGATCTTCAAAAAGGGTTTATACCTCCCACCCCCGTTTAACTTCTACACTCATTGAAGATCTTCAATAAGGGCTTAATTCTCCCACCCCCGCCAACTTCTACATTCATTAAAGATCTTCAATAAGGGTTTAATACATGTTGTTTATGTGGAGCATTTTGGTCATCATCATCATCATCATCATCATGATGCCCGGACGCTCGTCGCGAGTCCGGGCAAACCTCAGGGTCTTGCCGTAATATTAGTGACATTTACTACTATGATCTATCAATCTAAACTAAATGTTATGGGTTCATAAAAACAGATCCGTCGTGTATATATATGTATATATATATCCAATTAAATCCCATGACATCCCATTATATCCTCCCTGGGTTATGCCATGTATGTAAGCACAGTTCACAGATGGAATTCATGAAATATACTCTAATCCGCTACATATTAGAAGATATTACACGAAATTATATGATATACCTTCCGGTAATCAAACAAGGCTGGCTGGAAAATCCCCAAACTAGATAGAGATTATTGGCTGGGAAAATCATCAAAGTAAATGGTGGATTTTCCAGCAAACCATGTTTGATTACCAGAGGGTATTGAATCCATGGTACTATCCAAAATATTAGGTATAAACTATCCATATCTATCCATTATATTACAACAATATACCAGTAGTACCGCACAAGGCGGTGGCGGAAGCTTCAAAAATAGGAAACCTATAGGAGAGATTAGTTGTTGTGAATCAGGGATGGCAGAGCGAATCCACTGATGGACCGAAAGGTGCTTGATCTCTCTCATTCCTTCTCTCTCTTTCTCTGACTATCTACCTGCCTACCTATCATCTTCTATGTATCTATCGATCTATCGATCTATCGATCTATCTATCTCTCTCTCTCTCAATCTTTCATCTAATTACCTATCTATCTATCTATCTATCTCTCTCTCTCTCTCTCTTTCATCTGTCTATCTGTCTAGCTGTCTACCTCTCTATCTGTCTATCTATCTATCTGTCTATCTGTGGTGCCGTGTCATTCAGTGTAATGTAGTGTCGTGCAATGTAGTGTAGTGTAGTGGAGTGTAGTGGAATGTAGTGTAGTGTAACGTAATGTAGTGTAGTGTAGTGTAGTGTAATTTAGTGTAGTGGAGTGTAGTGGAGTGTAGTTGTGTAGTTGTAGTTGTAGTTGTAGTGTAGTGGAGTGTAGTGTAATGTAATGAAGTGTAGTGGAAGGTAGTGTAGTGTAGTGTAATGTAGTGTAGTGTAGTGAAATGTAGTGTAGTGTAATGGAGTGTAGTGGAGTGTAGTGGAGTGTAGTGGAGTGTAGTGGAGTGTAGTGGAGTGTAGTGGAGTGTAGTGGAGTGTAGTGGAGTGTAGTTGGAGTTGTAGTTGTAGTGTAGTGGAGTGTAGTGTAGTGTAATGTAGCGAAGTGTAGTGGAAGGTAGTGTAGTGTAATGTAGTGTAGTGTAGCGGAGTGTAGTGTAGTGTAATGTAGTGTAGTGAAGCGAAGCGACATCTGAACCTCCAAAAGTGGTCCAAACCCCTGGTGTTTTTAACATTTTGACTTTGAAATGTGCTTCGCGCCACAACGGCATGCACTTTTTCAACATCTGAACCTCCAAGAGTGGTCCGAACACCTAGTGTTTTGTACGTTTTGACTTCGAAATGTGCTTCGCGCCACAACGGCGTGCACTTTTTCAACATCTGAACCTCCAAAAGTGGTCCGAACACCTAGTGTTTTGTACGTTTTGACTTCGAAATGTGCTTCGCGCCACAACGGCGTGCACTTTTTCAACATCTGAACCTTCCAAAAGTGGTCCGACCATGGTGTGTTTTGTACATTTTGACTTGGAATTGTGCTTCGCGCCACAACGGCGTGCACTTTTTGGACATCCTAACTTCCAAAAGTGGTCCGAACCCCTAGTGCTTTGTACATTTTGACTTGGAAATGTGCTTCGCGCCACAACGGCGTGCCCTTTTTCGACATCGCAACTTCCAAAAGTGGTCCGACCATGGTGTGCTTTGTACATTTTGACTTGGAAATGTGCTTCGCGCCACAACGGTGTGCAATTTTTCATCTCTCATCTGGCCAGCTGGCTCCGCACCCGCCGCTTTAGCGAGCCTACTTTTCGACCCTCCGGAGC
>Ga0126342_10000576_pt1 | contig 41932 bp, 24 predicted proteins | sample Cyp1metagenome_FD_92528 | JGI IMG/M metagenome (GOLD analysis project Ga0126342, IMG submission 92528) | Coral microbial communities from Lord Howe Island, Old Settlement Bay, Australia - Cyphastrea 1 metagenome | ecosystem: Host-associated > Invertebrates > Cnidaria > Coral ...
ATATATATATATCTTATACACACGTATAATCATGAATTACAGTTTAACAGTTCTTGGCTGGTGAAACCAATGTTAGCCACCCGCCACTGAATCACGTTGGTAAAGGCCATGTTCCAGTGATACCATGTCGTCCAAGGCCTCGGAGGCCGAAAGTGGCGCTTTCCTCCACCTGAAGGGTACGGCGGCCCTGGATGGCGCGAGCTTGGCGAAACGGAAGGCACAAAATCGTTTCACCCCTGCAGGTACCCTCTGGTAAACATACAAAAAAACGATGGACAATCACCACTTTTAATGGGTAAATCAACTATTTCTATGGCCATTTTCAATAGCTATGTTTGTTTACCAGAGGGTAGTGGCTGTGCGTCGTGACCGCAGTTAGAGTATGATTGGACGAATCCTTAAAGGCCTTTGTCCTGATGACTGGGGTATACCCCGCTTGCTAACTGGGGTGAGCCACCAAATATTTGGTGGCCTTGGCTTTGCTCAAGCCCATTTTGTGCAACATGTTTTAACCTTCGTTGCGCATGGTGGGGCTGCAGTGCTGAGGTTGTTAAAAACCCACTATATAATTAGCTATATAATAATAAAGATCGTAATAATAATAGTAATATCAATAGTAATGATAATAGATAATAATTCTTATTTACTGTAAACAAGAATAGTACTGTAATAGTAATAGGTATCTCAATTTCATGTTATTTCAACCCATTTAGATAACAACGTGGGACACCCTGCGGGGAGGTGGTGTTTGGCAGTGTCATTGCTGGCACTTCGTGCCTTCTCCTCCTCTCGAGCATTTGCGTCCTGAAGTGCAAACAACGCTCTCGGCAGACCGTGGAGGCTGCAAAGCCGAGTTGTGGATGGCAGCACGTGAAGAGTGGCGAAGCGAAAGATGGCGGAGGGACAAGTTACAAATACCAGTCTCCTGGGTGTTACTGCTGTTTTTTTTTTTTTCTTTTCGTCCTGTTTGTTGATCCTTTATTTTTTGAATTGGTCATCCCAAAAACACAGCATGAAACAACTTCAACATACTTCAAACCCCCTGAAGACACGTTCTTGTTTTGAGCATTGGTAGCTCAACCGCTCAGGTCCCTGCCAAACCTCTTGAAAGGCAAGAGTACTGATAGCATGATCAGTCGTCAGAGTCAACTTAGTCGACCTGAAGGCTTGGGGAAGCTCACCAAGGACGGGAGCTGAGCTTTTCAAACAACATGTTTTGCGCCGGCAGGATCCAGATCATTCCATATCCTCCAGCAATTTCAGACCATCTCACTTGGTTGACTATAATAATAATAATAATATATATATATATATAAGTTTGTCATAGTTTGTCCAATCTCCATTCAATCCCCAGTACATATAGTCACTACATCCCCATAGTCAACAGTTTTGACCCATTGTGGAAGGGCCGGGATCGAGGAAGAAATGGAGGAAGCCTTGGATCACCTCTCGCCCGAAGAGCGGGCGGAACGGCTGAATCAATGGGCCCAGGAGCGGGCCGAACGGCTGCGGATGGAGAACGCTCACTATTTGGAACTGCGGAGGCCTCTGCGGTACCACGATGTTTTGAAACGAGGTCCTTGGAAAAAAAAATACCTAGAGATGGAAAAGATGGAAAAGGGAACAGTCAGTCTTACTGAAAAGGAACTACATAGTGATAAACGAATCTGAAATATTTTTTGCGGGGCTACTATCTAGTAAATGTTCAAGTAAATTCGACTTAGCTTAGCTTCTCAGCTATTAGCGGTCATTAAGGAGAGCTATGAGGCCATGTGGTGCATATCCTTTGCATATTTGGAAGGGAATGCATTCCTGTGCTGGGTGCAGATCCTGCAGGAATGGTCTGTTGGAAAAATTGGCAAACCAACCACCTATAGCAGGCAAACGCCCCAGGTGTTTTTATACCGAGGAAAAGGCCATGAAAGGCCATTGCATACACAGCAAATTACAGTTCAGCCTAGTGACAGCCTAGTCAGCAAGTCTAAGTTGCACGCCAATGCGTCGCCTGAGTTGGACTGTTTGTTGCGACGGTTTGCCTTCAATCAATATTACACATGACTTGTCAAATTGAGAAGGTGGCAAGGGAGTAGTGGCTTAGATGCAGCAAGTTGGAACTGTCTGACCGATACCCCTAAAGGATGTATGCACCCTTTCTGCTTCTCATGGCATTTCAATTCCAAATGGTATCCAAATGGTTTCATGGCAACTTGTGTTGCCTCATCGCTTCTAAAGTTCCGGGGTCAAATCATCTCAAATCAGAAAATGTCCCATCAATTGCCGCAGGTGTGTTCTGATCAGCCTCACACTTCTGTATGTTTGTGCTTCTGTGGGCCTGCCTTATTTGCACCGACAGGAAGCGAGTTGTTTCTGGTTTTGGTTTTTTTTTTATGAATGCGCTGTCCGTTTTCCATCCAGTAATTTGGGGTAAAATTGGATGTCGCGCAGCGAGTTGGGCCAGTAGTTGCTTACGTGTTTAGTTCACGTTCAATGGGATTAAATGAATATGAATACGGTTGCTTACATGTTTATTATTTTTAAATGGATCTAACCAAGATAGTGACCTTGCGTTTCACAGAAAAAATGAACCATTGCAGTATTCAAAGATTGCCCATGGACCAGGTTCGCGCGGGTTCTTCTGGGAAACGCATATGGAGTTTTTGGGCCTTTTTGCCGTGACCAAATGCGCGGAACTGTGGCTGATGGTGTGGCTCATCTGAAGTTAGTGTGATCCCTGAAAGTCCAATGACTCATTTGACCATTTTGAACCACGATAGTAGTAATCCCCATATGAGGGGTAAAACGAGTAGTGATTTTCTGGCTGGAGTGTGTATACTTGCTGGGAATCAGACCTAGAACAAGCATCCTGCATCATACGAGTTTCTTCCTGACCTGTGCCGCCCAGGCAGGATTCAGCAGTGTCCTGGGACCAGATCGGCGTTTTGGATGTCCTGCTGAAATTTTTACCATCCTTCATGGGCTATTTGGATGGTTGAATGAAGTTGTTATTTTTTTTGTGTGTTCAACTTCAAGCAGAAAAATGGAATGAGTGATCCCCATTGACTTGGGGGCTGAAACCACCAGGTTATTTAGATGGCTACACGGATGCCACTGCCGTGTTCATTGCCGCCTCCTGCGATGACCCGTTGGCGCAGACACTGGCGAATGCAATGGGCATCGCCTATTTGCGTCCTGGAAGCACGGAGGGGGTTGGAGATCTGTCCTGCAACCGTGGGGCCCCCAACTATAACTATTGATCATTATATGATGATATATAATGGGTAGTTAGTACTATTAATGGCTAGTCCCCCCTTGTGGAAGGTTCACATCGTCCCAAATGGGCGATACTAAACCTCTATGGGGGACCTCTATGGGATGGTTTCTGAAATTGGGTTTACAGTACCATATTACAGACGGACTATACATATTCATCATATTCAAGACTTGTGGAAAGCTGTGGCACTTCCGTCACTGGGAAATAAATACGACCACAGGTGGTCGTATTTCTATATGTATAATTCATTTAATTCTGTGGAAGTATAATTATGATTAACTATGCATATTATTTTAAACCTGCCTATATATATATATATATACATATATATGATTATATATATAATTGTTTTCAGATTACTGTAATAGTAATTTGTTCTTTTTCAAGTTGCACTGGCATGGATCCTTTGTCTCTCTGCAGATCTCTGGTAGACATTGTGCTGCAGCATTTCCCCCAGAATGGATACATCATGACACACCAACCGGGGGACAAAAAAAAGCAAAACACTAAAATCAAAAGAAGCTGTCAACTCAATTTTTCACACACATTAAATAAACGGTAATTGAATATATCCCCACCTGCAAAGTGAGGATCTCCAAATTCGATAGAATTTGAGGATAAATGTCAGTCGATGACCACTCGAAGAAATTTTGCTGTCAATGCCAGGGTGGGCGTGTGCTTCTTTCAATGGACTGTGATGTTCATCCTCTCTTCCCAGGACTTCCTGGCTCAGATTGGGTTGATGTGCGGTTGATTCTTTCTGTGCCAATTGCCACCAGAGAATCTGTCATAGCACAATGATACCCCAACAAAGATTGCTATTTCCATTTGCGGAAAATCATCTTGCAAACCCCAAACCCAACCTTCTGTTTTCAGAATAAGGTGTGTTGAAAGCCCTTTCTGTTCCAGAATCAAGATTCTCAGTCGTCCAACTCAAAAACCTTTCCAAAAATCCTTCCAAATCAATCCATCCCGCGCCAGGACCCCTCCCAAGCGTGTTTGTTGAAGCTGTTGCACATGGACATGTTGGCCTCCTGTGTGACCCTCCCAGCGGAGAAGAAATGGGTTTGGGATTTGCTGGCAGCCGTGCGAACCATTGGAGACTGGGCAAACCTGTGGGGAGATGTGGGGAGTTTTTTTTCTTACCAACACAAAATGCGGTAAAATCAATGAAAACTAACAGTTTCATGGGTTAGACAGTTGGATACAGAACCACCACATTTGATTCACGTAATCCTATGAATGATATTCCAATTCTACCATGTTTTTCGGAGATGAACACCCAGAAATACCAGCTATCCTGGTGTTCACCAGGGCTCTATGGTTTTGACATGTTTTGACATGTTTTAACCAATACATACCAAAACCGAATACGATCGAATACGCATGTGGGCAGATGTTGAATTGGATATGTTCCAAAACAGGGCTTTCCCCTCAGTTCATGGCTACTTTAATAGAAAGTGATGATAATTAGTTATAGTTTACGGCCACGTATCATACGAAATGATCATCATTGTAATCCGTTGGATTTGGGATGCCAAGCCCGTTCAGAGGTTTGCCCGGCGTTGTTTCAATCAACCAAACAAGGGTGATTTTTGTCCAGTCGGTGCCACTGCATTTTCAATGAACAAACGGGTGCCACATAAAGGGGAGTTAACCCTTAAATAAACTGTTTCAATCAAGGACACTGGACACATGATATTTTTCCAAATCAATTGAGACACAAAATAGTGAGTGTGCTGCGAAAGAAATTGTAAGCCAAAGGGCGCAGATGATTTGGGATACGCTGAAGCCACAGATTTTGAAAAGATTGCGCGACAAAAAATAGGGAACAATAAAAAAAACTATGTTTTTTTTGGTTGTTGTGTGTTTGAGACCCTTGCCATTGATGTTCCATTGTTGGCATGACCTCTCCCCGATGGAGTGGAAAAAACCCAGGAGAGGATGTGCCACAAGCCGTTCTGCAGACCATCTATTTGATCAAGGTACAGAGGCGTGAAGCCCCACTCATGGGATGAGGAATGATGGGTTTGCATAAGTGCCCTTCGGTCAACATCGAAAAAACTTCAAAAAGCAAAAAGCAAATATATAACATATGGAAATCCATGCTTGATTCCCTGGGAAATAAATCTACTTTCACGGTGGTTTTCCATAGCTGTGTTGGTTTACTTGAGAATAGCTTCTGGAGATGCTGCTGGCAAGAGAGTATGCCCTTCGGCAATTCCGCCTGGTACTGGGAAACCACAACCAGAGGTTGATGTTCTTATATTATAACATGATATAATTAATTTATATGTGAATATATATATTATATTAGGTTTAACGTTATTTAAGCTTGTTATATCTTGTTATATTCAACGAAAATATATATGACCTGTGAATTGTTTATAGGAAACATATTTGTATACCAATGGTTTTAATTGTTTGATGGCTTTCCCAATGCCAGATGCCGGAGGGTCTGTCTTAGATGATAAACCCAATAATGAACCATCACCAATATTACCACACATGTTTAGTAAAAATCATTCCAAATGGGAATATTCCAAATGGGAATGGTTTCTGGCACTGGGTTTACCACATTGTGATCCCTCATATAGGTAAGTTGGTTTATGACTTTAATATGTTTGATTGATGTTGATGGTTTCATGATTGCTTTGCTAAAAAATAACTGGCTGGCCCGACATTGCAGGAACTGGTTCATGCTGATTTCCGTGGTCATGGCCGTTTGTGCCTCCCTGAAAGCTTTGCACGACGCCCGGGCCCGGGCCCTTGCAGCAGCTGGGGCGGATCAAGAGTACGAAAAGCGGGAACGCGACTTCATGCTGTACAGCAGCTCGCAGGATAGCACCATTCGATGTTGGAACGTGAAGGATGGGCACCTTGGAGCCGAGGAATCGGTGATGGGGAGAGTAGCAATGTGTTAAGACATGTTAAGGGGGTGTAAAAAACTTGGAAATAGATTTGGTGCCCGGAGTGAGCTTGTTTGGCAGGTATCTCCGGTGACAGTGTTAGAATGAGAGCAACGTCCTTTCATATGTTTCAGCAGCAAGAGGCATGGGGAGTTTATCGACAGGAAATGGCTGGCAAGAAAGGGAATATCAGCAATAGAATGTGTAGCAAAAAGAACATGTCCAAAATAATCCTGGGATGCTCCCCACTAGAGCTTGGAAAGTGACAGGTTTGTGCGCGATCGATTGTTGGATTGTAACGAAAACGGCGGAAAGAAACGCATCAAGCTTCGAATTGTGCTGTCGCATCGCGGTCCCAAAGCCTTATTTTGACAGGTCCTGGTCAAGCGTTCAAATACATTTTAGTTGTTCGAAGTTTTTCTTGGAAAAGATGATCCAAGCTGGGCCCTTTTTGTTGGGATGCTCCACTTCCCCAATCTTCATCAATCTTCCCCAGTTGCCATGCCCAAGGCTTTGCACTCAAAGCATCACCACCGGCAGCCCCGCCAACTCCATTGCGGCCTGCAATGGCATGCTGTATAGCTCGCATGACGATGATGTGATTCGCGAATGGTCCCTGGAGACAGGGGAAGAGCTTCGCAGCTTTAACCATCGAGGTAGCAATGCCGTGGTCTACGGGACTGAAAAGTACCTGTTCACATGGGCAACTTGGCTCTTCCGAAATGATCTGAATCGCTCAAAAACCGGTTCCAAGCTATGTGTCGTTAGTCTAGTTGCCTCTTTGATGGTTTCAATGAGTTTTCCCCTCCTACACGTAGAGACTCTTTGGCAAGATTTTCGTTGTAGATTCATACCCAGCTACCGCCCCCCAGGCATTGACCGGTGGCAAATGTGTTTACAAGGTGTGGTCTTTGGCTTCAGGTGCTGTGGGGAAGTGCTGTAGTTTGCTTTCTTGACGGTGCTGACAGTGCTCCCACCCAAAGCGGGCTCCCAACACTGGATTACTGATTAATGAACATCCGTCATTCACCAATAATCTTTGGTTTTAAGGCTCTGTTATAAGTGATAGGGGACCCCAATTGTACGGATAAAATTGCAGGAGCAACTTCAATAGCTGGGGGGGGGCCCTTCCTGTGCCAAGTGACCGCCCGTCATCAACACACAACCTTTGCAAAGCTGTTGGAAGATTGTAGAGCGTAACAGTACACACCCATTGGTCTGCTTTTCTAGTTGGCAAAGTGCAAGCAATATCAAGCAATGCCACACAGTCAAGCCCATATCTCCGGAAGAACAAAGTCACAAGGTCCGTTGCAAATCCACTTGTGATGATATTGTAATTGAACATGAAATTGTTTGAATCTTAGATGCTACACCGGCTACACATAGATTTGATTGGATATATGGTCTGATATTCTTGTATATTCATGTATATTCTTCATGTCGGAGTCTTAAAGATGCCGGGCTGAGTGCCCTGCTGCATGCTGGCTCCTGCGGGCTCCGGAGGTGAATGTCTTCGCAAGCTTCCAGCACCAAACATGTTCAAAGCCTCCATGTTCGTGCGAGGCGACATGTTCTTTGCGACGCTTGGAATATGTTGAAATGGATTTGAAATTGCATATTCTTATTGGCCTGGAAAGGACTTAAGTGACCATGGGAGAAGAATGGAGAAGGGGAACGGGCCTTTTGAAAAAGTGTTCAGTGCTTGCGGCGGGCATCGTTCTGAGGCTTTATGGCCGAATTTCTGAGATTTTATGATTGGGGATATGACTGGCGAAAATGATAGATAGTACAGCAATGTTAAACACATTTGAACACCGTGAGCCATGTCAACTTTTTTTTATCTCCGATGAAGTATTTTGATTCCGCTTTCTCCTATGCTTGAGATGCACGGGTGCAGCTTCATATTTCTTATATTTAAATCTCTTAGGGGCTCACCCTCAGTCATTTGGGTAAACCTTGGCTGGGCACCTTGATGAGGGATTCTGATGGCATATTTCGTTGGCTTGGACCCCTGGCTGGTTGTAGCTGGCCTGCCGCTTCGTAACAGGCCACGGAGGTTGGCAATGGTTCGAACATTGTAACATTGTCTTGTACGATGTTGAACACTGAAGACAAAAAGAAAATAATGAACAAAATATTGTGGAAAACCAATGAAAACCAATTGTTTTACGCATAATTTGTCCATGGCACTCGGAGCACAGGACATCTCCAGATGATCCTGAGCAGCTTGGAGCCAAGTTTTCGTATCCAGTGAATGGAGGGAGCGGTTCGGGTTAAGGAGCTTTAGTTGTTTCCATATGTATACATATACATATTCCCCATGAATAATTGGCCAGTTGGAGCTACAAATTGAGTACCCCAACCTTATGATAGATAAGCTGTCCCCAGTGTTTTTTTCTTGTCCAATAGCCACCAGCTAGATCATGAGTCAATGAGTGCATGAATAGCCACTTATTTGAGGCCCTGTGGGGAATGTTTACTTGCCACAAGGGGTTGGTGATTTCATGACAAGGCAGCATGTTGGTTTGGTTTCCAACGATTGGGACCACCAACTATCCATCAAACATGTGGATGCGCCATCCGGAAACGGCGCGGCAGTTACACTTCTGCGCAGTTCTATTCCCAAAATTATCATTCTTATTTATAGTCTGTATAATATCCGTTTATTCTATTCTAGTTGAGAATACGGGTTGTCTCAAAATACCCCTAACATCCCCATGGTGTGTCATTTATCTTCAGCCATTAAAGTTACAGTTCTTGGGCCGTTCATTTCGCTTCATTCTGAGATGCCCCAGGAGTTGCTTTCCCCGAATTGGTTGCAAAAATTGCTGCAGAAAACAGTGGTTGTTACTACACGTTTAATAGGGATCCTGTAATGTGTTCCTGTTTGCTATTGAACATGGCGGGTTTCCTGTAGGGTTAGTTCCTTGAACCAACCCAATGAATTCTAATGAACATCTTTCTTGATCCCCAAATAGGATATACTATGCATACCACATATCCAAGATTATCATGGATTATCCAAGTAAGACCAAGGATGGTCAGGGTAGTAGCCCGCAACATATCCATATATGTCCCCATATATGGGCCATATCCCTAAAGATGCTTCTCACTATACTCCAATTCGCTATGAAATCAGCAGGGGGCCAGCTGCCTCATGCCTCAGCGAGGTCGGTGTGTCAGTGGGACCTCGGCAGTGGTGAATTGCTGGGTAGCTTCGAAGGTCACGACGATGAAATCAACGCGATCTACGCCACCAAGAAGCGGATCTTGACGGGCGCGCAGGATGGCACCGCGAAGGAATGGTGCTTGGAACCTGGGCGGATGTTTGACGGATTTTGGATGAACTTGGTGTTTTGTTTCGAGTACAATGGTTAAATTATCATGAATTAGTCGTGGTTTGGGTTCGTGGGTTGGACCCTCGGTTAGGAGGGAGCTGTGAGGGTCTGTTAGGATCCTGCTGGTTGCATCGATCTTCATATAAATGGGAAGCCATGAAGCTACTCAGAGTCTCTCTGCCGCATGATAGTTTAAATTTGAGATGTTGGAGGATTTAAGTGCTGATTAAGATTAAAATGATGAATGTGTGGTTTGGATTGGTGGTTTGGGGGAGTTTGGGATCCCAACAACCACTTGTGAAGGGACTTGTTGAGTGCTTGACTCGTTTCGTGACTGGCACATGGAGTTGACTAGCCTGGTGATTCAGAAGGAACCTTTGGAAGATTTTGGGTCAGCCATGTCGGTGTCATCAAAAAACGCTTTCACCAAAACATCTCGAATTCCAGGAATCCAAGAAGTGCACACGCACTTTTCGTGATCATCTCTCAAGTGCCTGCCTGCGAAGGGGATATCCCGGGATAATCGTGCTCGTAAGATGGGTGTGTCTTTAAAACGGCGGGATTCCCAATTTATAGCAATTGAATTTGAGAAAGGGATGATAATACCGTGTGGAGGTGCCCTATTTTGAGACAGACTGATATATATATATAATCTGATCACGTCTGATCACTGATATATGTATACATTACCTATTATTAATATGTGTTTTGCGTGTGTGTCTTGTAGCATTTTAAAACTACAAGGTCCTAAGGTGGAAAGTCAGTTGCGGTATTCAAGGGGCAGTTGGAACATTGAAAGATGGTCGGTTTGCACCAGCAATCTGATACTTTTCCTGGCTGGATGGTGATTCGAGCATAAGTTGCTGCCCCTCCTTGAAAGTGATAATGATGATGATGATGATGATGATAAATTAATTATGATGAAAGTGGTGATTATTTTTTTCAGTACGAATTCCTCCCCTTGTATATAGTGAAATCAGTTTTGCATGGTTATTTCTATTTGTTCTCCATGTAACATATTATAACATCAACTACCTTCCAAAGAACCCTGTCGGGGGGATTGACTGGATAACATTGAACTCAGGTTTCTTGGCGCCTTTGATTGTCATTGCCGACAAGATGTACAATGCCTCAGATGAAGAGAGAGACTCTTCGCTGCGAGACTGCGCAGGGATGTTCATGAGATACTCCTCTAATATACCATATATACCTTGAGGCGATGTTGTTAAAACAAAACCAGTTTCGGATGAACATTAGTGAACCACATTGACCATTAGTTGGTACTCCTCTAATCTCAACAACTGTATTTGGAAGATGTTGATACATTGGTTGACCACATTCGTGACATTTGGGCCCACCTCAAAACAATGACCCTCAGGATTTTTTTTGGCAGCTTTGCTGCCAGGGTTCCCAGTTGTGGCTGGGTTGAAGAGAAATTTATGTCCTTTTTTAGGGTTTAGCTCTTGAACCGTGCTAAGAACAACCCAAATTTACATAATTTTACAGATCTCAATTTGGTTGGCGGATCAATAGCAATGGATCCCATCCAGGCATCACAGGGAGGTCAATCTTGAGACGCCTTCAGGATGAAGAAGCCTAAACAGATTGCAAACTGTTTACGGTATCCAAACATCTTGAATCAGAAAACTTGAAGCCACTCAACTTCCGATTTCATATGGTCCGGTTTGAGCTGTTCTGGATATGTTCCGATGTAGCATATATGATATATGTATGTATTACGGTATGAGTAGTTAAAAAATAAAGGTGTACCTACATCACATCCGTACAAGATCGTACAAGTCCATGAAGAGCCTTAGTCTGGGGACCTCACCTGCATCGTTGGGGGGTCGAACGGTTCCACCTTAATGATCCTTCATGGTCGTTTCCTTAGGTGGCCTCAAAATCAAGGTAAACAGACACTAATTCCCGGAAATTTCACTAAAACCATTTTTCGCGAATGGCGTCCTGTATGCGTGAACCATAATCACATTTTAGTAAATGAATCCTTTAATGTCAACCCCGAACTGAAAACCCTGGTTGATTAACTAGTGATGATTTCCTACTCAGATGGTACCACCCCAGTTTCACACCCGCATAGGGGTTAAAAACAAAGCAGTTGGAGTTGGAAAGACGATTTTACCCCATATTACCATCCAGATTTGCACGATAGGAAATTGCACAGGAACCCCTAAGAATGGTGGGAATAAAAAATCAAGAAAATATATGGTTTCCTGTATAGATTTTGCCTTTTCAAGATGCCCTTTTTCACCAGTTGAATCCAGGGCTTCCTTTTTTGAAATCTAGGTTTTCCCATACGATTGGATAGGTTTAAGGGAAAATTTACAGGAAACCATAGCTTTTCCCATTAAATATGGGGTTTTCCTGTAGATTTTCCCTTAAACCAATCCATTGACCATAGGTTTCCCATGTCGTTTTTCAACGCTGCTGACGGGCCAACTGCGCTGGGGTCTCCACTGAGGACATCAATGAATGGTCCCTGCTGACGGGCCAACTGCTTCGCCGCTTCGCAGGGCACCAGGGATCCGTCTTGAGCATCGTGATGTTGGACCAGCGCCTGGATGGCGATCTGCGCTGTCATGGTTAATGATGGTTAATGATGGTTAATGATGGTTAATGATGGTTAATGATGGTTAATGATGGTTAATGATGGTTTGAACTGGTCTGAAATATGGGCGGAAAATTTTGATGGTTTTTAAGTATGTTTTTGTGATGGTAGATCAGTTGCGAATGTGGCCATTCGTAGCTAATAATGGCGAATCTGTAGACGTGACAACGGGAAATCTCCGAACTAAAATGGAGATTTCTAGCTGGGACAAATCCTTGAACCAAATGGTGGATGTTCCACCCCAGGGTATATAAGTGGTTCAATTGCTGGTGATAACCCAGTAGAATCCAGTCAGAAGGGGAAATGATATGATATAATATATAACTGATATAACCCTCCATGAAGTGGTAATTTAACCCCATGGCCCATCTAAGTACCTTAATGGATGGGGCAGAACCCATGGGGCAAAAGTCATGGTACAGTACATGCATACCCGACCCAACAACTATCATATCTTCAACATGGGAAGATATGATTGATAATATTGATAATCCATCAGGGTGGATGATCACCCCCATTTCTCTTACTATACAATAGTTGTTTTTTTTAAGGGAAGTTTGTACGACCTCTTGTTGGGTATTGTCTCTGAAGTCTTTGGGTTCAAATAAATCGAAGATTTGGGAACGGTTTCAGGAAATTGAGTACTTTCTGTTCGTTTAATTTTATTTGGATTAGTTTGCTTAAGCCACAAAAGGCTGGTCTTTTTTGAATCCGAAACGATCCATTCTTGGAGGTGATATGTTTGACCCGTACCTTCTGTGGATGAGCAATCATCATCAATCTTAACCGTTTTCTAGTTGTTTTCTATTTATTGAAGGAACGTGAATTTGTGATATCATGCCATCATGGGACTTGCTACATCAACTCTGACCCGCCGGCAATGAATTACGCCCCAGAGATGTGAAGCGAACAGAACCACCCATTTTATCAGGGTTTCTGGAGGGGTGTTTATTTTTTGGTATTTGGTGGGCACTGGGTTCATGCAGAAATTTGTTTTGATACTGAATGATTAGCTAGTATTTGGCAAACTGGTAGCAATGGGAATAGATTATGCTGAATCTGGGGACATGGTTGTACATAAAGAAATCTATCAATTATCCAGATAATTACAGGAAGCAGTTGCCAAGATAAAAAGAAGGATGCTCAGTTGGGCCGAACTTCACGAGCAACCGGAGATGTAGCTCCTATGATTTGGGTGGCAGTTTTATTTCACGTATGTGTGTGTGTGTGAAAGCAAATATATAATATATAGACATAGATTAGATTAGATTAGATTAGATTAGATTCGATAGATAGATAGATAGATAGATAGATAGATAGATTACATATACGCGAAACATCAGGTGGCAACCCCAGCCAGCTCGGGCAGGGAAACCTGATGGCAAAGCAACACTTGTTTGATAGACCTGGGCCATGAAACTCCCGAAAGCTTTGGCAGGGGTTGACCATGGTTTTCCGCCAAGGAAGCTTTATAGCTCCTCAGATGACAGAAGCATCAAGCAATGGTCTTTGGCCACAGGTGAGTGTGAACAGACCTTCGAGGGCCATACTGACTATATCAGTGCCTGGGTGGAGCTTTGCAACGTTTTGTGCCAGGTTCATGATGGTTCATGATGTTCATGGCTTGCGCGCAGACAATGAACAAATGAACCATTTGTTGAACTCACAACCTGATCTGGGTTTGTCGTTGTAAAAACAATCAACATAGAGGCTAATTAATGACAGTTTGAGTGTGGTTGTTTGGATGGGGTTGGACACAAGTTACACAAGCAACCAGGTAAAATCATAATTATGTGCAAGGATGATTAGCCACATCAGCCGGGCATGCCAGAGAGAGACTTGGCGAATGCTGTGGTGATGTGGATGTGTTTTTTCCCTCTTCGGGGCGTTGCTTTGCCACGCTTGGGATCTGTATCCCCAACAGGGAGGAATGCTCACGGCGAAGACGTGGACATTTTGATTCGAAGTTCGCCTCTGAAAATGCACATTGGAACCCCCCAAACATATGAGTTTTAATTACCGTATTAAGATCAAAAAGAATAAGTACACCCCACAGTAATGGTTGATCTTGGAAAAATTATGCTGACCTTAGAGGGGTTCGCCGCAGAGGAGGCCGAATGCAAGGAGAAATCATCCTAGTTCTGTTTGTATTTCCGGGTTTAAAATCAGAGAAAATCAACATGTTGACACAAAATGGGAACTGGGATTGGAAAACGTCTTTCTTATGTAGATATGGCAGTCTTGTTTGGGCGGGTCCATGTTGATTTTTGGGGTGCTGCGCAGTTTTTGTTCTGGATATTCTCATCACATATGGTGCAGTTTGCACAAAAGCCAGCTGCTCCGTCAGTGGCATGGATTGCAGAAACTGCAGTTCGCGTCAAATCTGAGATTGCACTCGTTTGTGCTTTGGTAGAAAAAAAACTGCAAGATGCATGAAGATTCTGCTGGTTTGTAGCTCAATATTTGCGCTGCTCGAATCCCAAGCGGTAAACCTGAAAGACTCAAAGACCCACACACCAAACTGTTCAGTTTTTTTGGGGAGGCCTGCTAGATGACATTCTTATACATTCTTCATCTACGTCTGAAAAGTGGGAATTGGATCTGTCATGATCTGGCCACACTTCCTCACCGTCCTCACCTGTTCCCTAGATCTATACCAGTTTGGGAGATCTCTGGAGATGTTGGGCCATGATTTTTTGCTGTGGTACACCGGTGCAGCAGCTGTAATCAAGGCGCATGTCAAGCCCGGGCAACAGTTGACCAGTTAGGAAGAGTTATGGTTTTTTCTTCCTCCCGGGACATCCCAACAGAACTGCATAGCATAGATAATTAATGATAATTATAGAATATTATAGATATGATTGACACCTATCGATCTACTGTAGCAGCTTTCAAGCTGTGCAATTGAACAGCCTTGGGCCAGGTATGGCCAGGTCAAGGGCTACCCCGACCCCAGACTGCAGGATGTTTCAAGAATCTAAGCCACCTCAAACACAGCTAAGTCTCATCGACTGGAGGCCATTGAAATGCCGGCACAGCTGAATGCAGCTTATATTTAGCTGACATATTATGTGACACCCGATGACAACTTAGCTGCAGACCACTTCCTGTCCTCTCCGTGTCACTCCATGTCCTTGGTCTTCGCCCGCCGAGCTGAAGTGGCATCTTGGCATGGAGTTCGGATGGGGATGGGCCCATGGTGGACGATAGCTCTTGAAGAACAAGATGGGTATGGGTCAATACCTATAGATACATTTTTAGTGGGATGAACATCCATTTACCAGCTATTTTGATGTTCACTAGGTACCAGGGTTTTGACCCATAGTCCTGAGGCCCAAGTTCCTGCCAGCAGGTTGGACTGCCCCCCGCTAAATCTTGGGCACGTGCAGCAATGGATGCCAATCTGTTAGACCCACCCTTTACAACTAAGGGCACCATGTCGATTCTCTGTGAGGTTCAATGTTTTGACAGCACCCAGAAAGTCCATGTACTTCGCACAGCTCTGAAAGGACGCATGTTCAGGCTGGAAGGCACTTTGCCTACGGAAGCCACTGCCCTTTTGTTGGTAAGAGTCAGAGTGAAAGAGATGCAGACGGACCGTCCTTTGCTGACTGTGACACCTGACACCAAAGTTTTTCAGAAGCCCTTTCTGGTCCAACAGGATCTGGTGAAAGTTGTTGAGTTGTGCTCAGGCATGGGTTGTTTGGGCTTTGGCCTTGAGCATGCAGGTTTTCAGATTGTCCAACGGTGCGACTCCAATGCTCGCATGTTGGAACTTGCTTCACAAATCCATGATGCCCCCACGACCGTGGGAGATGTGTGCAATGACAGCTTGTTGCCGGTGCTTGGTGAGACATCTTTTGGTTCCATCGCGGCTGGGGTGGCTTGTCAACCCTACAGTCGACTGGGGGACCGTAGACAAGAATGTGATCCCAGATCCCTCACTCTCCCAGGAGTCCTCTGGTTGGGATTCTTGAATCGCTGTGGGATAATAATCATTGAATGTGTGGATGCTGCTGGAACCTACCAATGGGTCCAAGGGGTTTTGAAAGCCTTCGCTGCTTTGACGGGATATCACATTGCTCAAGGGACCTTGCACCTTCACCAGGCGTGGCCAGCACGTAGGAGCCGATGGTGGTGCATTCTCACACATCCATGTATCGGTAAAGTGCCATGGGAGCCCATGCCAACATGTTCACCCCTGCCAGTGGTAGCCAATCTGATTGATCAATTTTTGCCATGCTCCGAACCAGAACTTGCCATGCTTGAATTGGATTTGTACGAGCTCAGAAGGTTTGATGCATTTGGTTTTGAGAAGAACGAAGTGAAATGGGCCGGCCAAATGGCGACCAGTTTACATAGTTGTGCCAACCAGTTCATGGCGTGCCCATGTGGCTGCAGAGCATATGCATTCACTGATCAACGACTGAATCAAGGAGGTTTGCACAGCCTTCTCATCCGCCTGGAAGGATGTGCACAATGCGGCAACAATGTGTACTGGCGTCACAGGTACATTCACCCTGATGAGCTTGCACTTTTGAATGGAATGATCCCAGGTTTGCCATGGGGTTCGAATTTCAGGCTGGTTTTGTGTGCGTTGGGACAATTGGCATCCCCCATCCAATCCACATGGGTAGGATCTTTGGTTTTGAGACAACTTGCCACCCGAGACTTGTTTGGCCACCTGGTTGACCCTCACAAGAATCTTTCAGAGTGGATGGCAAAGCTTTTACGCCACAGGGATCAAGTTTTTGGACCACCCGGAAAGCCACAGACACAGAGTTTCCAACACATGGTAGATCAGAAAGAATTTGTGCAAACCCCCATCATGCGAGCCATTCCCAAACCGAGCGCAAAGCCAGGAATTGCCAATGGTGAGAATGCAGCAGAAGAGCCCGGAAGCCTTGCCGTGCACACCAACTGGCCAGATGAGAAGCATTGCAGTGAAAGCAAAGTGACCAATAACCCTGCCCAACTGGCCGATGTGGGTTTTGCCTTTCATGAGACACCGACCCCCGGAATTGGGGCTACTCCGGGTAACCATAATGCCCTGGATGAAGCTGTGATCAATCCTCCGAATCATGAACCATCAAATACCGAAACCATGGCCAAACCATCACTGATGACAGGTCCAGATGCAGCCCAAGTGACATGTTTTCATGCTGGTCCCGGTGACATCCAGTCACGGACTCCCGGAATGTGGGCCACTCCGGGTGACAGTAATGCCCATCCTGAACCTATCAGATCGACACCAAAGCCAGACGCAGCAGGTGCCATCCCGTCTTGTTTTCATGCTGGTCCAGGTGACAACCGGTCACGGACTCCCGGAATTGGGGCTACTCCGGGTGACCATAATGCCCATCCCAAGCCTGATCAAAGTGGTAGATTCCAAGCTTTGGACCACATCAATTTTGATGATCATGACCGATGCACGCCTTATCCTGCTGTGAGCTTTGCTGGCCTTTTGGCCCCAACAGATGCAACCAAAGGATGCCCCCCCCAATTTGCTGGTCCAGATGACACCAAGTCATTGACCCCCGGAATCAGGGCCACTCCGGGACACCACAATGCCCTTGGTTTTGCAATTGGATTGGATGCAACAGAACACATCGGAATGCCTACTAAGGTTCATGAATATCCGCATCAGCCGAAGAGAAGTCATGCCGAAGCCACTGCAGCAGGATCCACCATTCCCGGAATCAGGGCCACTCCGGGTGACAATAATGCCCTGACCAACACTGCCCAGGCTATCGAGGGTGGACATTGTGCTGATGCAGCCACCCCATGCAACACCCCACAGATGCCAGGAGAGACCAATTCGAAGCACGCCACCGATGGCGCATACACTGAGCAACCACCAGAACTGCCGTGTGCTGAGTGGAAAGGTTGCCCATCACCGATTGCCAAAGGTATGAATGATGATGAAAGTCCCTCTTTGAGCATACCTCATCAAGATGCCACATCCAATGCCTTTGCCGAAAAACGTGAGACACATGAACACACCAAGCATCATGGAAGCAGCATAGATGCACACCCAACAGAATCCACGTTTGACCATAAGATGCCACCCGGAATTGAGGCCACTCCGGGTCACCAGAATGCCTCAACCATGTCCCCCGGAGGACCCATCACAGAACAGGTTGCCTGCCCTGCTAATGGAGGGGTCATTGGGTTTGCTGCACATCCCCACAAGAAACGTCGCTGTGCTACACCAGGCCATGGCGAAGGTACCAATGTTGCACCATCGACTTTGACCAAAGGACCGACCGAAGCAGTGCCGATTCCAACCCAAGCTTTGGACCACCATGACAGCCAGTGTCACCATGTGCCTCAGCATCCGCTGACCAAATGGAATACCAATCAAGACACAACACCTGCAGAGAAGAGTGAACAATGCCAGGAACATGACACACACGGTCAGGGTAACACAACGCTTGTACCGCACGTCACAGGTCCGACACATGAAACCCCCCCTGAAGCCAAGCTGATTTCAATTTTGATCATGCATGCCTTTGAGGGATTTCCCCATGTATGTCAGGTACCAGTTGGAACCACTGCCGTGCAGGTCCTCCAAGCTGAATCAAACCTACATGGACTCCAATTTGTCCCGGTTACATTGATGAACACCCATGTCCCATTAGGAGTGCCATTGCATGACCAACAGGTTTTGGTTCTGGTTGAAGATCCGATGACTTACCAAAGCTGCCCATTCACAGATCCTGCTAGCCAACCACCCTCCATTGCCATGCCAAACACGCGCCTTCAGGCATTGTGGAAGCAACTAGCTTGGGTTGCTTTGGATGAAATGGAATTTTTCCTGGAGGCCACCATGGTCGATGATGCGGCGATCCCTTTCCCACCAGCCAGCTTCCGAGCTGGTGAAGAGGTCAAAGAGCGTGGTGAAAGTTGGCTGCAGCCAGCCTTCGACTCTTGTGAACACTCAGGAGGTACGCCATGGTGTTCTGCAGCAATCGTTGCCAACCATTGGATCCCTGTGATTGTAGTTCAGCAAGGAAATACCATTCACTTTCATACTACCCCTGAAGGGTCGTGTTTCGTCCAGGTTGCGGAAGCCCTCACCCACCAACAGGGGAAGACATCCGAAGTGAAGCAAACACTCCTGCCACAAGCATTTCCTGCCGACTGTGGTTTTCAGAGCCTTGCTTGGTTAATTGCCATCTTGCAAGACAATCCGGTCGAACCGCTGCCTCCCAACAAAGCAGCTCAGTGGAGAACGTTGTTTGCTCGGGAGCTCCTCACCCATCAGACAGGCCACCAAATTGTCACCCGCCTTGATCTTGGAGGCCACCTTGAAAGCCATGAGATGCAGCAACTTGTGTCCCTTCTCAACTCACATGGGGTATGGCCAGACCGAGCCAATGAACGAGCAAATCAAATTGTCTCCAAGATTTCCTTCCAGACAGTACGAAGTATCCTGAAATCGCCACGACCGTGGCAAGACCCCAAAGCCGCTGCAAACAATCTGTCCCCGCCGTTGAAGTTGATCATGACAGATGAACTCAACAAGCAGATTGAAACCCGAGTCCAACAACGGAAGTACGGCAAGAAGACCACAGCCAGAGGACGAAGGATCGATGGCCCGAAAGACAATCCTGTCTTAACAGCGGCCGAAGTTCAGGTACCGCATGGAGTTTTCCGCCAACAAGATGGCACAGTTTTGGGGCCCCTGCACATCAATGAAGTTGGACCGACTGCTAAGGGAATTTTGGTTCTGGATCAAGAAGATTGCCAAGCCACCCTGCGACTTCCTAAGCCAGTTTCGCCACATGGTTTGGCAGTGATTGTTCTGGCCACAGCCGAAAATGCAACAGCCCATCCAGTGGATTCCATTCGGTTCCCAGCGCTGTGTTTGTCCACCCAAGAACCTTTGATTGCCTCAGGGTACATGTACCAACTTGGATCCCAAACAGTGACACGTCATGAACGCCAGACGAAGCTGGCCATTGAAGAACGTGAGACTGAAACAGTGCGATGCCTAGTCTACAAAGACCAGGCGGGCTCCTTTTGGGACGATATCCAGTCACACCCAGTGAAACATATCTTCCAGGCCGAACCGCTACTCAACAGTGCATCCGGGTCTCAGTCTCCTGTGATCGATGTATGGGACCGCCAATGGGTCAGCAAGAAGTATGAGAAAGTTCGTCCAGCCAACGCAGAGGTCTTTCTGTTTTCCTTTCGAATGAATGCAGAACCACTGGAAGAGTTGGTTGCCAAAAGTGGTCAGACTGGAATTTTTTGGGAACCAAGGTCATCCTGCGGTAGATACCCAAATGCAAATTACCATGTCACTTGGCTCCAAAGCATGACCTTTCAGGATGCCAAGTACGCTCAGCAGACATCACCACAGGCCACCTCCTTAGCCCGTCACGGCGATCGTTTTGGCCTTAGATGCGACACCATGAATGCACAGGAGATCCATGACAAACACAGACCCAACACACCCATGCTCCTGGGCCACACCAAGACCACATACATGATCGGCCCACTTCCGTACTCCACTACGAGAGAAGCCTCGATCAAACTTTTGAAAGCTTGGGAATGGGATGCCAAACCTTTGCAACCCAGGGGTAGAAGTCAAGACGGCCAAGGAGTCAACTGGTCCATTTTGGCCACTGAAGATCCTGGTCATTGGGTATATACATTGCAGCATGGTGACGTTTTGGTGTCCAAGGTTCAACCAGAGAAGCAAACCATCAGCCCACCGCAGTACTCCATCGTGGCTTCCAAGAAGACCATTGAACATCTACAGGCCACTGCAATTGACCCTTGGATCAACTATGACCCGTGGAAGCCAGAGACTCAGAAACCCAAGCCTGGGAACGCCAAAGTCCCCACAGGTACCAGCCAATCAGCAGGACTGACACCAGCCCAATTGGCCACCCTGGAGACCAACCTCACCAAAAGCCTTGCCCAAAACCTGAAGAAAGGCTCAGAGGAAGACATCAATATGGAACAGTCAGCCATGGAAAACCGCATTGCACAGCTTGAGCACCAGTTCAATCACATGCAACAGGCCCAAGCATCTACCGACACTAAGGTGTCACAGCTGCAGACCCAGATCGACCAACAAAGCCGGTCGCTTGGGGATAAGATCGATCAGAAGATGACAGAGCAGATGGACCGCATCGAGCAGTTGCTGTGCAAGCGGATCCGCCATGAATGACTAGAGGCCAAACCACATAATTATGGTCCCAGTTTGCAGCACAGGGAGTCTAACTTAGCCTCCATCAAGCCGAGACCATTTGCAAGATTTCGCCCACCAGTGACAACACTGGCCATCAAGAAATTTCGTACCATCATCATGATGTTTGTTTTCTTTGCATGCTCAATCCGAATGGGAGAAGCGCAAGTGCCTGGCCCAGTTCTAGGCAACATGAATCCCACCGGCTTAGCCGGAAAATCTGCAGAGCTGGCCACTCTGGCCCCAGGAGTTTTTGCAGTTCAAGAGACGCACCTGACATCAATTGGTATTTCCCGTTTCAAACAAGAACTCAAATGGAACAAAACAGGGATGAAGTTGCACCATGGTTTTCCTGCACCGCCCAAAAACAATTCCCTGCGTACAGTGGGGGGGAAACAGACTGGGGTTGCTTATGTTAGCTCATTTCCATGCAGGCCCATTCCACATCATTGGACTGACTCAGACTACCAAACAGGTAGATGCATGACAGCTTCTGCATTCGTCCAACAAAGGTGGATAACGATGGGCAATGTCTATGGATATAGTGAACGCTCCCACTCAGTCGAAGTGCAACAACAGACTGCCCAGTTGCTTGATGGAATCACGAGCAGAGTGGTTGACGGAGCCCAAGGTCTTCGAATGATCTCAGGAGATTGGAACCTTGAAAGACCTAACATTCCGGCAGCCGACTATTGGGAATCCAAAGGGTGGTGGGAGGCTCAAAGATTTGCACAGGTGAAGTGGGGTCACACACCCAACAGTACCTGCAAACATGCCACCATCAAAGATTTTGTCTTTTTATCCCCTGAAGTTTTGCCGTACGTGGAAGATGTGCATGTGGAATGGTCCCATTTTGCCGACCATGCAGTCATCTTGGTTCACTTGTCTGATCTATCCAAACCCCCCAATGTTCCCATGTGGCGTAAACCTGCTCAGTTTGGATGGCCAAGCAAACAGGCCAACATGATTGAATGGAACCAACATGCCTTGCCGAATCATGATCCCGATGAATGGTATCGCCAAATATGGAATAACGTAGAGGACTATGCTTCAAGTTGGTGCCAAGCTAATGGGAGCCCACCTCTTCAACCACATCAAAGAGGGAGAGCCACCACCACTGAGGTACAATGGTCCCAGCAGCAAGCCCAACCGACGAGGTGATTTCCAATCCCAGCTTTCCATGACATGTGTGCAACACAATAGATGGACCAAACAGATCCGCAGACTGCAGCATATGGCTAGATGTAACATGCATGGCAGTGTCACCAACATGGAACATCGCGCCTCCTTGTGGGGCAAGATTCGCCATGCTCCTGGTTTCCCTGGTAGTTTCCCGGCGTGGTGGGCGGCCTTGCCCAAACAATTCTTAGAGACACCGCCTTTGCTTTCATGTACTCCTCCTAATGCATCGGAAGCCAATGCGATCTACTTGGAATTTAAGCGGGTTTATAATGCCTTGGAAGCCAGCCTCACCCAGGCCAAAGCCATTCATGCAGTTGAACGTCGGAGTAGAGACCCGCTGTTGATCTACCGAGACCTTCAAAAAGAAAGAGCCGAGCCTGTTCAAACGGTGGTAGTAGAAACAAATCTTGACATCACTCAGGTTGATCATGTAGATGAACACCAAGCCATTGTTAGCTTAGCTGCCCCATTGCCCACTAGCATGCATAGTGTCCCGGTCCAAGGGGTTGAAGTGGCCATCACCATGGTTGATGACTGCAAAGTCAAGATGCATCCGTCTGCAGCCGCAGCATGCTCATCTCATTTAGTAGTTCATCACACTTTGGCCAATGTCACGGAGGTGTTGGCTGCTTTTGAAACCGAATGGGCAGCTCGATGGCAAAGACAAGTTGATCATCACAGAGAGCACTGGGAGGCCATCATTGACTTCATGCGCCACGCCATACCGGCCAGGGAAATCCACTTTCCTCCCATCACAGCGGAAGCCCTGGTCAAGACAGTTGCCTCCAAACGAAAACATGCCGCCGTTGGTCCAGATGGAGTGTCAAAAACAGATATCCTTCATATGCCTCAGTCTGCCTTGGATGACATGACCACCCTGCTGGCCCACATAGAAGGAGGGATGGCATGGCCCACACAGTTGGTCACCGGCCACGTGGCCGCACTGGCCAAAACGCCCATGGCCCAAAAAGTCAGCCAATATCGCCCCATATGTGTTTTCCCTATCTTGTATCGTGCGTGGGGCAGCCTGCGCGCACGACAGTGCTTGCAGTTTCTAGAAAGTATTGTTCCCACCACATTAATGGGCAATATTCCCGGTAGATCCCCTCAAAAACTGTGGTATCAAGTCCAACAGATTGTGGAACACTCTTACTTTTATGGAGCTGAGGTTGCAGGAGGAGTAGCAGACATAGTCAAATGTTTCAATGCCCTTCCACGCTGGCCATTGTTGGCTATTGCCAAGCACTTAGGTTTTCCCAGCCAAGTTGTCATCCCATGGACTGCGGCCCTTCAGCAAATGCAAAGGAGGTTTCAAGTGCAGGGGTGTGTTGGCACACCTATTTTCAGCAACAGTGGTTTTCCAGAGGGTTGTGCCATGTCGGTTGTTGCCATGGCTGTTGCCAACATCACGGTAGAGCTTTGGATGTACTATCGATACCCTAGTGTGCGTATGTGGAGTTATGTAGATAATTGGGAAGTTGTCTGCAACTCTGCGAGTGATGCCATCCTAGCAATCGAAGCTTTATCCCAGTTTTGTGACCTGATGGGCCTAAGCCTTGACCATGCCAAAACATATTTGTGGTCCACCACCATTGCGGGCAGGCAGACCCTCCGAAATCATGCGAAACACACCAGGTTGTATGCCAGAGACCTGGGTGGGCACATGAACTACTCCCGGTTGCCCACCAACCGAACTGTTCAAGACAAGATCCACGACTTGTTGCCATTCTGGACGCGGCTTGCCAAGTCACCAGCCCCCATGACCCAAAAAGTGAGAGCCATTTTGGTGTCAGCATGGCCCAATATCTTTTATGGCATTAGCACGGTTTGCATCGGAGCCAACCACTTCCAACGACTCCGGTCTTTATGCACCAAGGCACTGAACGTCAACCAAACAGGAGTTAACCCAGACCTCCAGCTTTCGTGCGTTTGCTGCCCGCCAGTGGATCCAGAGTTGTATTGTACCATAACAACCATCATGGCTTTTCGTAATCACCAGTCCCAAGACCTTGCCCAGTTTACACTGCAACACCTAGCTGAAGGAGACACGTCATCATCTGGCCCCTGCAGGAGCCTTTTCACCGCTCTCCACAAGTTAGCCTGGCAATGGATTGATGGAGAAACCTGCCTAGATCACGATGGTATGATTGTCCAGCTGGTTACAAGCCCGAAGGACCAGCTCAAGCAAAGAATCACAGCAGCATGGCAAGTTAGGACCTTGCACCTGACGGAGTCCCTGCGCACCACTATGAAAGGTTTGGCCAACACCGATGTGGCCCTTACTTTGTCAGTTTTTCAACGGATGCCTCAGGAACACCAAGGTCTCATGAGATGCGCTCTTAATGGCACTCAGTTCACACGAGACACCATGTTTCATGCAGGTACAGTTGATGACCCAAGCTGTAAATTTTGTGGTGAACCAGATTCACAAATGCACAGACATTGGAGCTGCAAGTTTTTTGCGGACATCCGAGCCCAGTTTCCTGCAGTCCATGATTTCCACACATGGCCCAAGTGCATGCAGTGTCATGGGTGGTTGCCTCGCTCATCAGACCTGCTTAAACTGCGGAAAAAGTTGCTGTGCGTGCCAGATACCAGTGACAAGTTTTCCACTCCTGCCTTAGTTGACTCTGCCCTGAGTTTTGTAGACTTGTTCATGGATGGAGCATGTATCCATCCCACTGAAAAGGATACCAGACTCGCCACATGGGGAGTCGTGCAATGGACAGGACAAACTTTTTGGCCTGTTTCCCATGGGGTAGTTCCAGGGCTGAAGCAGACGAGCCTTCGCGGAGAACTGATGGCAGCGCTGTCAGCGCTGAAATACTGTGTTTTTCTTGGCAAGCCTTGCAGATTATGGTTTGATAACGAAAATGTATATGCCACCTTGAAAGCATGGACGGATGGCGCAGAGGTTTCATGGAGGCACAAACCAGATGCTGACCTCTGGCACCAGTTGTTAGTTCAGTTTTCACATGCGCAGCCGTTTCTTTCCATGGTTCTTAAGGTTCAAGCCCATGCACAGACTCAGCAGCAAGAGTCAGTACTGGATGAGTGGGCAGTACAAGGGAATTCAGCAGCAGACGCTCTAGCGGCTCAGGCTAGGTCAGATTTGCCGACTGAATTTTGGGAGCTTCACAAAGCTGTCAGACAACACAATCAAAACATGTTTAACCTTGGCACTCAGATCCATAACATGTTTGTGCAAATTGCGTTGCGAGCCAGGAACTCCACCGTGCCTGACGAATTAGCTCAACCGTGTTTTGAAACTCCTTGTCAGGTTGCAGTGGACCCAGGAGTACTTGCTCTGTCAGCTATCTCCACCGAAGCACTGCCACAAAAGTTGCAGACAGAAGAGACACCTCATGTTTTGGCCTGGCTACGTACGTTGCTTGATACAACACATGGAGTGATGTGGGTGTCGTTTCATCAACTTTTGCTGGACTACCAACGCTGTACACAACGGTGGGGACCTTTTTCGACAGGAAAACAATGGGCGAATCGCCCTCCCAACCATGAATATGAGTATAAGATACAGGTGCAGTGGTTCAGCCGATTCCTTCAATATATGTCGCGTGCTATCGAAGTTCCTTTACACACTGAACAACGAAAGCCTAGCAGTATGGCGATCACTTTCTGGTGCGGGGCAATTCAGGTTGCGATAGCCCAAAACAGACTGGATGAGGCTGATAACCATTTCAAGCGACATGCGTGTAGCCTTCCAGCCAGACAGATCCAACGTGACCTGGCTGGCATGCCACCTTGCGTAGATTGAGTGTACAAAGAATCTTTGGGGCAAGCAATTGTCTGCGCCTCTCTCAGCAATTGCTTCGGGAGAAAGTGAGAAAGAAAGTGAGGGTTTTGACCCATCCCCAGATGAAGGACTCAGGATGAATCAGGATATCTTACGCATAGCTGGTAGGGTGTCAGATGTGAGCCCTTGCAGGGCACATTCTCAGACACATGGGTGCAAAATGGTGAAATCGACAATGGCGATGGAGAGAGAAATGTGTCATGTTGAACTGTTGCAGTCCCGCGTTGTAGATTCAACATGTCCAGAGCTATTTGCGATCACTTTTCGGCGATCATTAGTGCCATTTCGTTTTCCACAGCAGGGTACAGATTGCAAGAGCCATGGCAAAACAAGACAAGTTCAGATATGTGATATGTCTAAAGCATTCTAAAGCTTAATTGGCACTAACTATCCTGGTTTTATGACTCATCTTTGAATCATCTAACCTGACACTTGTTTTTTCCCCATTTGAATCCATTAACATCCGTTTCATAGATGATTTGCCCGATTCAAGATGAGAAAGGTCAAGTATATAAAAACAATGTATACTGCAGATACTTGGTAAGTGATAACGGATTATAGCATATCATAGTCTTAACATAGTATTTAATAGTAAGGTACAGTCTAGTGAAGTCCAGTGCAGTTAAGTACCGCATAATACACTATAGATCCGTATGCTATCACATATATGCAATATATATATATATATATATATATTGCATATATGTATAATTATATATATATGCACACCATTTGTACCATATCTGTATATAATTGGATTTTGCTATACCATATACACAATATATATATACATATACATATATTTATTGTATATTTATTATATATGTTTGTTATAATTGCATAGCTCAGCATTTTTCTATCGCAATTGCCCAAGGGCCTTCGAGAGGGAGATGTCCAACTTCGACCCGGTGACTCCGGGCCGCGCCTTCCAGGTGCCATGGCTCGGATGTCCGAGCCATGGGATGGCACCATGGGATGGCACAAGCTGGGAAAACTCGGAAAACGTAGGCGATCTAGTGGAAAAAACCAGAGAAATGAACCGAAAAGATGGGCCATGGGATTAGTTAATATTGACTATTTATAGTTAGTTACTGGATTACTGGCTGATAATTCACTGGGTCTTTTTGGCCGGCTATGAACAACAAATCCCAGGGCCCACCTGGTTAGATCAAATCAACTGACTTTTCCCGCAGGTCATCTGGCGATTGCGATTTTATGGTGGAAATCATGAAATCCCAATGGGAGAAAACAGGAACATTTCTGTCAGCGTGGGAATTTCTTGGCTGAGGGGAGATCGTTTTTTTTTTCCCGTTTTTCACGGAAATCCGGGTGAATAGGGATACGCAAAGTTGGGTTGACTGTTCAAGCAGCGGAAGGCAGGCGGAAGGCATTTGAACAATGTTTGATCCGCATAGCCAACAGGTAGTGAGTCCGATCCACACTGGTGTGTGGCAGTAGTTCTTTTATGGTCATGTGGTACCCCCGCCACAAAAAAAAAAACAATCTCCTGTACCTGTTCAACCGAACATGGGCAGTATGAACATGTATAAACATGTATAAACCATCCCCAAATTGTGGTTTTGCCATTGATTTACCCTCTGGTTATTTAACATAGCCATGGTATAGATGGCCCATAGAAATAGATGGTTTACCTGGGTTTACCTATTAAAAATTGATAAAATTGTGATTTTCCATGGCTGTGTTAAATTACCAGAGGGTACCACATAAAGCCAGGTTCCTGCCATGGGAAACTCGTTGCAGCAACATGAGAGGCCGAGTGGGCAAAGTGGCAGAAGCAGCTGCGGGAGTGGCGTCAGTCTTATGATGAGCCTCGGCAGCCTCGGGCTGAAAATTGGAGACGGTTTCTACAATGTGGGGCCCCCCAGTTATAAGTTTGTTTATAAACCCCATTAACTATAGTTATAAGATGTTATAAGTACCAAAAACCATAGTGAAATTGGAGTTGCAAACCAACTTAGCTATCTTGGGGGCCCCACATTGTACATGTTTCTACCATTTGGTTGAAATTTATACCACCCCAATTTTGTTGGGTATGAAAAAAATGTCATGTAGTTCATTGAAATAACCCTCCGATATGTTTTGATGTGATATCATATGATGTGTTATTGTTCTATACTATTTTGATATGTGTCGTTATTTATTCTTTTATATTTTATTGCGTTCTATTTTTGGGTTGAATGATTTTACAACATATGATTTTAGATTGCATCCTTATGATATGTTATGATAGTTATGCAAATAAGTCCCAGTCCCAGGGGATATTGTTGTTTTCTCATAGTTCCCCGCCAATTTCTAGCTTCAGGGATTATGGGTGTCTCATGTTCATACCTCCAAATGCCTCGGCGCTGCCTTGCAGCAATCTGTAACAAGGAAGGAACTCTCGAGGAATAAACTTGTGAAATCGCTTTCCCAGGCAGCTGAGAAGTATTTCCGCCAGCGTATGAGAAGACACCAAAGAAACATGCCAACTGCCGCAACTGCCATTGAGATTTCTGATGATTCTGACGAAGCAAGATTTTTGAGCTGTAGTTTGCCATCCTGTCCCTGTGACCTTCTGAGCTGTTTTGTATCACCATATGCATGTTTCATCATTTTTCATTTTAATCTTTGTACGATATCGAGAGAGATGTGCCGAGTTGCCTTTGTGGGGCATGCAGGGCGCAGGACATGAAAGTGAAAGTGCTGGTGATTCCAAGCTGTGGTGAACAGCACGGTTCACCCCATAGCATGGCTTGTGGGTCACAAGGAACAACGCAGGGAACAACGCAGGCGGCACTTTAACTGAGGGTCTATTGGATGATGGATCTTGATTCTGGCTTCGCTCTTTGTGTTTTTCCGCTGACTGGGAAGAAGTTCATTCTTTAGGAAGAACTGTCATCATTCATTAACCAACGCACTAATTAGGTCCAGTCCGACCCCAGTCCCGTAATCCGATTGAGCTTGAGGATTGGTGTCAAGTGATCCAACAGCTTCAAGAATGGGATGAAAAGGCGCGCGTCCTTGCGACCATCTTGGACCGCAGGTCTGGGGCATTGCGAGGGTCAGAGCTCCCGTGAATAGACAAAATCCTGGCATATCCTGACAACATATGAGGATTGGTTCTGCTGTACTGAATGCTTTGTCCCTTTAAAATTCAGCTTTTACATTGCCAGCTGCTAGTTGTTCCATCGTTCATGTTTTATTTCGGATTTGAGATGTTGGTTCACCTCACCTAATCCCATCAGAGGATTTCAGATTACATCATATATTATATACATTAATTTGCATTACATCCCGGAATATGTCTACATTTTTCTTAGACATTTGCATTACATCCCCATATTTCTAGATGTTTCTTAGTTCAAATCCCCTAATCCCTATATTTTGTAGATGTTTCTTAGACAGCCCTATGTTTCTAGATGTTTCTTAGTTCAAGTCCCCTCTGTTTCATCCGGCTATCTTTGTCGGATCCACCGGTGGATCCACCGGTGCCCGCGGTTTCCACCGCGCAAGGGCGTCCACGGGCAGCTGGCCTCGATCGATCCCAACTTTGACGTCTTTGCGGTGGAGATCCTGGACGTCAAATTTTAGGGGTGCTTTTTTATAGGGATAGGCCCGATAGGATCCGATAGGTATCTCTTGGGGATATCTCTTGGGGATATCATGGGATTTCCGGGAAACAAAGCCTCTGGTAATGACTCACATAGCTATTAAAATTCCATGGGTAGATTTTTCCATAGCTATGTAAACGTTTACCAGAGGGTAGATGTCCTTTTCCCATTGGTTGGCTTATTTTCTTGCGTTTGAAGAAACCCCTTGAAGTTACAGGTTTGTTTGATGATGGTATACCAGACCGGCCATTATTGGGGATATCATGATGTCATGGGAACCCTTCCTGGGAATTTGCTACGGAAAACATTGGTTTCCAATGTACGGCCGGGCCAACTATAGTTTCTTAATGTAGCTTTTAAACATACTGGTGATTTACAAATTTAGCTATGTGAAATTACCAGAGGGTTTTCATGGCACACCTGGAAACACAACGGACAGATCTACAGATTTTAGCAGGGTTTTCCTCAAGAAAATCGTTGAAATCCATGATTTTCCAGTAGGCTTTTCCTGGAAGACCAACCTGAAGTCTTTTTGGAAAGTCTCCCATGGTTTCCCCATAATTGCTTGATGGTTTTCTTCTGGAACGAGTGTTGGATTAGATAAACTATATAATAGATTATGAAACCTGGAAGGCTTCTCAATTTTCCACAGGGGTGACCTGATTTGTTGAAGGAAGAGAATCCTATTGGGATGCGCGCATGAGATTATGGATCATGATCAACGCTATGAAATGTCCGGGCATGAAACCATTGTTCTTTATCAATTGACTTTATCATATCTGATCTCCATTTTGGTTGGCTTCATCCCTTCTTTACTCTTGAGCCATCCGAACCTTGGCTAGCCATGGTTAGCTCACATCCATGTTTCCAGCCCAGGAACATCATGGATATCGGAGAAGGTGAACCTCTATTTGGCAACTTCGAATATGAGGCTCTTCAAGCTAGAGCAAAAAATGGGCTCAGTCGGTTGATACAGTTGAAGCCTATGGCTTTCATGGTTTTTGGTCATTGTCAATTGTAACTATGTGTAGTTAATATAGGTGTTCTATGCCAGCTTACTGAGGGCCACCCGCTTGTGCTGGGAGGTCTCAGTCAAATGTTGAAATGTTATCACTCTGAATTCTAACCACCTCACTGTGGCCTCACTGCAATGATGGTTAATGAGGTGCATCATCCCAAAATGGTTAATGAATGTTAATGATGGTTAATGATGGTTAGTTCGATTAATTATCATTTTCTTCAGGTTAGTGAATTACTATAATTACTATAATTTACCCAGATCACTAGTGCACAAATAACAATTAAAGGACCTGTCGGGTATTAAGGGACCTCAGATGTTTGCATCGTGGCCGCCATGTCCCATGCATTTAAGATCGACTTTGCAGGATTTCTTAAGCGATATACCAGATGTATCCAGATATCGAATTGAATGTGTGCATTTGCTGAAACACATCATGCACTACCCTTTTTTTGCAATCTAAAATTATCATTAGAAGGTAAGTCATCAAAGTATCAAACTAAATTATCGAGAAACCAGCTATGTAGCAAATTACCAGAGAATATCATGTGATACCATTGCTGGCCAGGATTGGCTGCTGTTGAGTACCAAGGCAAGGATTTGCAGTGGCAAAGCCAATGGTTCATAGGGATTTGACCCGCAAAACATCAGAAATTGATGTAACTTGTATGGGAAATATTGGGAATACATGGGATCTGGGATAATTATATTAAACAATTCCCGATTTCGCCAGAAATGGGTTGGTCTTAACTTAAGCATCATTTAATTCAACTTCACCAAATTTGGCTTGGGGTCTGGGGTCGTTAATATCTTCCTCCAAATCATAATCCCAGCCCCGCCAGCATTCCCGGTCTGGCACTGGATTGTTTGGGTGCAGATCACAGTCATTCAGCCAGATGGACTAGATGGACATGGGCAGCTCACACATTTGTAGATGTGTGTGTGTTGTTGTTTTGTTTCATTGATTTTGTCCCATGGCGTTAGAGTTAGAATACGAAAGGGTAGGTACATTTATGGCCGGCCCCAGCGGGGCTATCATTCGGACCAGGGGCCATCATTGCACAGGGAGATGCCCCCGGTCAACTGGCTACGTTGGTGAACTTCAGTAGGTGAACTGGGGCATACTGGGGTTCATGGTAGATATCTAAAATCTAAAGTTTTTGGGCTTATAAACCATTATAAACTACGTAGTTACAGTAGTTACAGCAAGTTTAACTAGGATTTATGGGATTTATGGCAGATATAAACCAGAACCCTCCATGGTGCTGGAATATTTCCCTGGGAGGTGGAACTTCATTTGTTGGTGCACCATTTTCGAGACGACACGGGTGGTGCTGTTCTCGACGAGCACACTGGGCCGCACTGGATTACAGTGGGGAACCACTTTGTGGATTTCTAGGTTTGGGGGAAGGGCATAGGTGTGCATCAAAACAACATAGCAAAACAAGGTTAAATATGTAGGCCATACTCAGTTTGACACCAACCAGATTTTTGAGGAAAATCATACTGGCAGTGTGAGCAGTTGACGGGTTTTGTTCATTTCTTTGAAGGTGGGGTAGAAAATGCAAAAGTAAAAACATAGGAGCAGTTGACCACTACAGGATTGAAGGTAGCCTGGGGCCTAGGAATATGAATTTATATGAATTTCATACCGATTGGTGGTTGTATTCTTTCACGTTCAACCATAGGGATGATGATCCTCAATGACGGCAGTGCCTGCAGCAGCTGACCGAGCCTGCATCATGCGTAATTTGCTTGGTGGGTTTCACAGATGATTTCCAACCCTATTTGGGAAGTTTTGGAGTAATATTTTTCAGGCGGGTTAGAACCATGTCATGGTCCTATTGGATCCTATTGGCCCACGATGCGGAAGCTGCCAGTCTACAGGTCGAACTTGCAGCACTACTACAAGACCTATTTTCGCAAGGACGACCTTTCATTTGGAGGGCTCTGAGTGGCGGCAGGATAAGCAATGGTAGAGGTATAGCATGATTCAATGATATAATATATACGTATATATAATATATATATATATATCAATATAGTAATATATATATATATAGTAATACATATATAGTAATATATATATATATATATATATATATGCGTTGTGTATATATATATATATATTTATAGCAATATATATGTATATTTGTATGTATATATATATATAAGGTTACAATGTGTCTGGTTGTTTCAATTTTTCAGTTATCCTTCCTATTTGGAACAGTTCAATCAATTCACCAGTTTTTGTGGACGGGTTGATGTGGCCAACCAATGCACCAATGCCAACCAGATATTGCCCATGGACGGTTGACCTGACGGATTGATGAGCGGAACATGTTTTGCTGCGCACTGTGTCTTAAAACTGTCCCAGAGTAGGTCAATGGTTCAAGATCTTTGATGCTTTGTGCAGGCCAGACTTTGCCAGACTCACCCAGATTTCCAAGAAGATGGGCCAGCAATTAGTTGTTGTTCCTTCAATTTTATTGTTGTTCTGTTTATGAAATGTGGGATTCTTTTCTTGGCTTTGGGTGGTAGAAAGGTCAGATGAAAAAAACGCGGAAAACTATGGAATTCATATTGCACGCACTCATATATCATATATATATATATAATATTAATAATAATAATCATAATCATGATAATTATAATAATGGTAATAATAATGGTGATGATAATGGATAATCTATATATATATTATATTATATATATATATACATACTGGCATCAAACCTCCCCCAGATTCAGAAACCCTGGGCCTAGCTGAACATTGGCGGGACCCAAAAGAGTGATGAGTGCCTAGCGAAAACTCTTGCCCTCCCACTTCGAAATAGGGTACCTCTAAAACCATTGGTTAACCATCAGGTTCCCCTTTAAATTGACAATTTTATGGATAATTACTCCATTTTCAGACAGACCCAGGTCCTTAAAATTTAAAAAACACCATGTGTGTGGGAGCAGGAGCTGAAGTTGGATGACTACGGTGTCCAAGAGCCCAGTTGTTTTTTTTCTTGTGCCAATGGATGGGGATTAATTGTTGGTTTAACCAACAACAATGGTTATTTCATGGGATATTTCGGCCTGAACGGAGGGAGCTGTGATTGGAGTCTTCTGGTTGCATTGATATTCCCAAAAAAATATGGAGCCAGTTGGGGGCTACAATCAGAAATATCAAATATAAATAAATATCAGGGCTTACATGGTCTTACGTGAGCCCTTATGTGTCATTGGTGCTTATTATGCGTATGTGGCTGTTGAGTAATGACATGGAAAGTGAGGCTTCATATGAATCTGCGGTGGAGCATCCATGGTTGAATCGTGTAAATTCTCTCAGCACCCACAGGGTTTTGACCATACAAAACCCGTTGGTCATCATCATTTCCCCATTAAGGTGGCATAAAAAGGTTGCTTGGGGGCTTGTGGGTGTCACTTATCCCCAAGTTTTTTCCATTCTTGGACAAAGCCATATCCATGGATTTATCATCACTTCAGCCGATTTCAATGAACTAAAATTAAAAGCAACAAGCATGACTGGTTGGTGGTTTGGCACATTTGTATACATTTGTTATTTTCCCATATATATTGGGAAAAATAATCATCCCAACTGACGAACTCCATCATTTTTCAGAGGGGTAGGCTCAACCACCAAGCAGATGAACATCGCGGTGAACTCCCAAGTTTGAAGTGCTGCCGTCCTGGTTGTAAGTTGCTGGATCAACCCACAAACTATAAGTATCCATAAGATTCTATAAGTTCAAACCACCATCATCAAACCCACATATATATATATATATATATACATACACCATTATTATTATATATATATATATACACAATAACATTTATATATAATTATATATATACATTTATGTATAATATATAATATAAATATAATATATAATATAATATATATATAATATATAAATAACGTAATATAAATAATAAACACTAGTTCTTCCTAGTTGGAACCATGTTGGAACCCTTGGCGATTCCGCCATTTCAACAGCGGCTTACGGCAGGCCCAGAGACCCAGCGAGCTGCTGAAGCTGGTGAAGGTCATGGGGAAGCGGGTCATAGGATCAATTTTGTTTAAGCACTAAGTCACTAAGTCCTCCAAGTAGCCCTGCAATCTAGAGGAAACATGGATATATGATATATGGTATATATATATATATATACATATTCTCATACATATATATATAGTGTGTGTGTATATCATATCTCTATATATATAATACGTAGCTATCCCATATTATGATAAGTGATTTTAGACTGTAAGATGATATATGCAAGCTCATGCAAAACGGTGCCCCAATTTGTTAGTTGAGCTGGTTTGTTTCATTAGATCCTAGGATGAATGTTGGGTTTATGACGGGCATTGTTGTTGTCAAATGCTTTTGTAAACCAACATATCTTCGCATCATAGCTGCTGTTCTATTCCACCATTTCCATTGGTTCATCTTCTCAATGGAATTTTAAGTTCAGGATCCAAAAATGGAGGTACTATACATTACGGTACCATATAAAACCATATATGTTGGTTTTATATGTTTGGTGCATATCCCCTTACATAGCCCAAAAAGACCTTGGCTGTTTCAGGATTCAGTGCACCTGACGGAGGGTTTGATGGACTTCAAGCATCCGGAGGAGACGCCCTTCGTGCACTTCCTGTCGCCTTGGTCCAACCCGCTGGGACCTGGATAGCCTCCGGGAAACTAACATAGCTATGGAAAATGACCCATTAAAAACGGGTGATTTGTAGAGTTACCCTTTGGTTATTTAACATAGCCATGGTATAGATGGCCCATGTATAGATGATTTTCCTATTAAAACATCCATTTACAAGGGATTTTCCATGGCTATGTTAAATAACCAGATGGTATGTCAAATTACCAGAGGGTAATTCTATTATGAACTTTCTCATGTGAACTGGGGGATCAACATCAGCACTAGCCATTTTTTCGTGTGAACACGTGTGTGGGCCTTTTTAGGGGTAACTATAGTTTGTAAACTATATATAACTATATATTAATATATATATATTATTCATTTTTTGAAAAAAACACATGCTGAGACGGTTTGGGTTACTGCAACCCCAAAACACCTAAACGTCTTCCAGTTCGTATAACATCACCTGTATTTTAGGGGGTGAGTCATCAAGTTCCCTGAGGGGTTGCTAACCATCAACCCTAAAGCCAGCTCCTTTCAGCTGAGGAAGATGACCGAGTGGCATGGTTGCAGCGGGATGTTTGGTATGTCCTTTCTGTGGGCCCCGTTGGGCACTAGCATTGGGGGGATGTCTTTGTAGCAGCGGCATACCCCAAACTTAGGACGTTTGGGCTGGGAAAATGGGCTGGTGAATGGCTGGGACACGCGTTTGTTTTCAGCTATTTCAAATTTCAATGGGAAAATAACATGTTTAAAAGTCTCATTTTTGCAGGGTATCTCTAGCTTCAGTGATGATGTGTTTCTGGTTACCTCATCCTGGCAGCACCAGCCGAAAGATAGAGTTGTTCAAGGTCACACGGATGTTGTGATCATGGTAGCGATTTGGCGGTGACTTTCCCTTTTCTTCCAGGCTTGAAGCAACTAAGCAGATCTATCATTAATCACTCAATGTCTCAATGGTGAGCATGTTCCTAACTTAGAACCGCTTACAATTTTCGACCTCGTGGTTTATAATGTCTTTAAGCCACCAGCGGGGAAAAAACACATCCCCTCCACCTTGCTCGGATTTCATTAGGCCACCTCGGGCGGCCTGTCCTAGGCAGTCTCGACGGGAGCGCTATCAAGCATTGGAGGCCATGTTTCAGCGGATTGTTGGGACGCTGTGGGGTTCGGAAATGACTATGGTGCTTGTTTGGGAGACTAAAACTGTTATTTTTTTGGGTTGTTAGTTTGATGCACTTGAAATTGTGTGGAGTGCTAGGTCCCGTCACAAGTCTTGGACCTTTGTTGGGATGTTCCTTTTTGTTCTTCGGGTCGAATCACTATTAGTGTACATACCCGCTAGAAATGCCCAGCAAGGCGGCATCTAGGGTCTCATTTTACAGTTCATCCCATTCCCCCTAGCACGCCCCAGAAAGCATGGTTTAGTAGGGGATGAAACCACATACTTGGAAACATTTAGGGATTTGGGGTGTGTGACAATATTAGGATAGGAAGGCCGGGATCGCTCTTAGACTCAGGTCCTCGAGCTGTCCCGAACAGCCAGGCCATATGTGGCACAATGTGACATGTTTGTTCTTCCCTGGGCTGAGGGGTCAAAAGCAGCAGCAAGATGCGACAGTTGAATACAGTTGACAGATGGATCCGTTTGGTATGGTGCCCCAAAACCCCAGTCATTCTCCCCACTAATATGGCCGTTTTGGGTGCCCAATTTGGGACATATCCAGATGTATGTGAGCTCAAGGTGTTGAGTTTGGAATGTCAAAAAGTTTTGTGCAAAGTGCAGCTGAGCGAAATGCCTTATTTCCACATGTGATGTTTCCGCACCTGAAGCCCGGCCTGCCGCCCATGATGGGCGATGAGTGCTGCATTTGCTACGAGTGCGGGCCAGGCCAGGTCCAGTCAGTGGTCCCAAATTTGGATCCATGACTTCAAAACCTGAACTCTGTGGGAATCTGTGGGGAATCCTGCATGGGCACATGGTGGCACATGTGGGCACCTAAAATTAGAGTAATAGGAAGGAACATCAATCCAGCTTTCGGGTTGAAAGCAGACCCATGGAAAACGAAAAAATCCAGTGGTTGAGGGATGAGATGAACATTCATGGTATGTGCACATGTTGTGGTTCAACTTGGGACAGTGATTGTCTTGAAGGAGCCGAAGTCTTGCCATTGCCGCAGGTGTGCGCGCGTTGAATTGCAAGCATCCCGTTTGCATCAGCTGCTGTCGGCAAATGAGGGCCCTCAGCTGTCCCATGTGTCGAGCTGCACCATGGCTGCACCATGGCCATGAGTCGGACGGCAGAAAGGGCTGCAAAAGGATGCACGAATTTTTGATGCGGCGTGCAGCAGAAATATGCAGATGTTTTTTATGTTTTTGTTTGTCTTGTTGAAGCATTTTTAGTTTTCTGAGGCGTTCTTTTTGTCATCCTCGGTTTTCCTTTTTCTCTGTTCTGGATTGTTCTAGGATGGGTAAATGGCGGAACTTGTTTTGGTTTCAATACCTGCGAATGCTTTGCCTTGGTAAATTCGATTTCACATCGTAATAGTGTATATCATCATCCAACACTGGGGGCATGGCGTTTGCGTGGCTGAATGTGTCAGCGAGACTGTCATTGCCCCACAAAATGCTATCTCGCTGTTGCATTCTGGCATTTGCAGCATTTTTCCAAAAGGCGACGGAAGGGAATACGACAAAATATGTTGTCAGGAAAATTCAGAGGACAGAAAACAGCGGAAAAGGGCGGGAAAACGGCGGAAAAGGACGGACTCTGAAAATTGAGTTCTTGCCGGAAACATGCCCAAAAGGTTTTACCACGGATTTTGCGTTTTTTCTAGCGGTTATTCCTCTCGTGAAACTTTGTTGAAAGCTGCAATCCAAGTCTCTCAATGTCGATGGAAGCCAATGCTTGAAACTGTACTGTAGTGGTTGTTTTCAGCATTGTTTTTCTTGCAGCGTTTCAATCATACGGAAATCCTTAGCAGTATGTGTGGCTGTTTGTCAGGGCTTTGGTCCCTAATTGCTTTGCAACTCCAAAAGTGGCCATGGGGAGTCCAAGTTCTTTGGTAAACTGTTGTGTGTGTGAGGCGTTTTTTGCGTTCCAGATGCATTTTTAACCCACAAGGCAAAACAAAACTCATGCGGCGTTATTTTGTTGCCTCGGGGGCCTGAGGCACTTGTTTTTTGCCTGTGATGTTTCTAGGTATCTGTTAGGCTGTTAGGTACCTCCGATGTAATTAGGGTCCTGAACTGACAGCAAAGTAATGATTCTAATGATGGTGGTTTGCGGCAACGATTGGGTCCATTGATGTTGACTTTCTGAATTGGCGATAATTGGAACCCACATGTCACCCCATTCCATCGTGAAGTTGGAAAGTTGGAAAGCCCACATGGTACTATGATGTACTATGTTCATTTTTTTGTTTTCCTTCTGTCCCTTGCATTTGAACGGTTGTTCATTGTTCAAGGAATGTTTACTTTTCAGTAAACCAACATAACTCTAGCATATAGCTATGGAAAATGGTCAGTTGATAGAATGATTGACCTATTGCATCTATTTAAAAATATGATTGTCTACAGCTATGTGAGTTTACCAGAGAGTAGCGCTTAGAGAACATCAAGCATCCACAACATGCTCATGCGTTGTTGAACCCCTCCTTATTGTACTTGCATCCAAGGAGATCGACAAAGCTTTGCTCCTGGAACTTCGGATCGTTCACATGCACCGGCGAGGCTACAGTTTCTTTTCGATATCTCAACTGATACTGATGGCAAGGATTTTCAGCAAAGTTCATGGCTGATCTATAAACAATATAAACATATTATGTCATACTATGCCAATTGTCACAATGATGTTACAAGTTGGATTATGCCTCCCACAGCGGATCTTTGGGATTTGCACTTGATTTTTCCAGTGTTTTCGACAGCATGTGCTGTCCAAAATGCTGAAGACTAATCAGGAGCTGGGGCCACAACTAAACATGTCAATGTGATCATCCTGGTGATGACTGAGGCTTGGAAGTTAACCATGGTTAACCCAGCCCGGAAATTCTCTTCCAGAAAAAATACCAGTTCGAGAGGAAGCAAAAATACTGTAAAATCACCAGCTGGATATCTATCAAGGGTATTTTGCAAGGCTGCGACAAGTGCAAAAAGGCTGTGACAGGATAGGACGAACCAGAATTGGATAGAATTGGCACTTCGACCTTCCCGCTGGAATCCAGTGAAGATGTGGTCAGATGGTTAGATGGAGAGTGGAAAAGAATTCATTTCACTATTATATCATTATATATTATATCCAATAGTTTCCAGCATGTAATTAGATGTGAAACAGCCGTTGTTGCCAATGTTTGTGCAACAGGTAGCGGATAACGGATAACCTTGCAAGATCCATTGGCACCCTCAACAGGGCGACACATCGTGACTTACTGTACAGCTTTAGTATTTTGCTGCATGCTAAGTATTTTTAGTTCACTGCTTTTGCAAATTTGAATTCAAGCACGGCATACCCAAAAAAAAGAAAACATATCAAACCCAGATTGCCCCATGATGGGTACAGGATGCAGCCACCAGAATCTGAAAACGCTGCGCCCCAGGTTTCGATTTGGTCCTGCCCATCCAGCCGTCTGGCGAGCCAGAGCACCCGCAGTCCTTCCCGGTGCACTATCCGTTTGGATTGAGTTCCAGACTTAGAAATGACCAGTGACCAGTTGACGTATGGGATGGGGCCGGTCAAGCCATTGGTATTTTTGACTGTTAAGACATGTTAGTACACATCATGATTAATGTTGGATACTGACTAGTGTAGGGTCCCCCCCCCTCAACAATTTTAGGCTACTCAAATACTCAATAACTCGGCATTGTAACGCCCCCTCAACAATTTTTAGGATAGTCAACTTAAGTAAGGATTTCAATTGACATCAATCTACTTTCAATTGATGTTCCTTTTAAATCAAAAAAAAACATGGCCCCAAAAGTTTTTGTGCACAATAGGGTGCCATCGAAACAATTACATTATTGAGGATCTGGGTCCCTCATGGGGTACCGCCTTGAAAAAATGTTTGGGTGCTGTTTTAAAATAAGGGTTTAATAAGGCATCTAATAATTTGGAAAACCTTGCATGGTCAAGGTTTTAGCATGGATATGGCTTTCTAAAGTAAATGGACCAACTTTACCCAAAGAAAGGTGTATAGAGGTGGATAAAGCTCCCGAGGTGTATCCAACATTATGATCTTATAAGGTGGTGCCCCCGAGCTTTTGGAGGGGTCATCCCATCAACAGTTGGTTGTTTTTTTTTGCGGTAAGCATCATAAACCCTAGTAGTTCTCCCAGTCATGTGTTAAATCTATGGTATTTCTACATTATATATACAGGTAGTATAAATAGATGATTATATATATATATGATGGGGACAATATATGGAATATGGAACTTCACATTATAAATCCATCACTGCAATTCCGACCCGGGCACCGCACATGGCACACGGTACCCCGTTGCCGAGGTTCGGACTTTGAGCTCTGCGTGCCTCCCAGCACCTTCAGGGATGCCATCATGCGCTTGAACTCGGACCAATTGGCAAGCGTGTTGGGTCCAGGGTGCCACGGAAATGATCATATATATATATTTATATAATATACATATTATATATATATACATAACATGTATATATGCATGTGCATTCACATAAATATATATATATATATATATTGAAAATGCAAGATTTATATATGTAGGATAATATCGGGAGGTGCGTGAAGAATATACATTATACACATCACATGTTGAGAGTGGAAAGGTCCACATGGTGGTTGATTCAGAGAATTAATCCATTATTTTCCAGAGATGTTGTTACCTCAAGGCTTGATTCTAAGGAGCGAAGGAGCTGTGGATGGGTTATGTATGATTATGTATGTCCGGTCATATCTAAGGCCTAGAAGGATGTAATTTGTGTCATGTTCAGTTTAATTCAGGGGTTTATTTGTGAGCTTTGTTTTGCAAAGAACGTTTCGGTGAATGTTGAGGGCGATGGAGGGAGATGCACATGTATATTGTACAGTATCCAACGCTTGCTTGTCTCATGTCACAACATTTCAAACGCAATACTCAAACCTCTCTTTACTCAAGTATAAATGCGGATAATGTCTGCCTCTGATTTATAAACCTGGCCCCCCCCCTCTTGATTACCTCAAATAAAGTTAAAAACTTGTTTGTATGTAAAGGTTTTCAATTACCACAATTTAAAACGAATACATAAAATGCAATTTCCAAAAAAAAACAGGAATCCAACA
>Ga0126342_10000577_pt1 | contig 41879 bp, 34 predicted proteins | sample Cyp1metagenome_FD_92528 | JGI IMG/M metagenome (GOLD analysis project Ga0126342, IMG submission 92528) | Coral microbial communities from Lord Howe Island, Old Settlement Bay, Australia - Cyphastrea 1 metagenome | ecosystem: Host-associated > Invertebrates > Cnidaria > Coral ...
AAGATTTGCCAGATAGAATGCCAGAAGATATGCCAGAAGATATGCCAGATAGAATGTCAAATAGAATGTCAGAAGATATGTCAGATAGAATGCCAGAAGATGTGCCAGTAAGAACATGTATAAGTGTCATGGTGGGGATCACACGAAGTAAAGTATTTTTTTTTTCGGGGGCAACTATGGGGTTGACTGTCAAGCTGGTCGATTACAATTTCAAGCCGGAACATCATGCAGGTTTTATGGGACATAGCGGGGATAAACGCTGTGATCTAATGGTTCAACATCAATCAGAACGTCATAGAACGTCGCTGGATGCATGGAACTGGGACAATCTGAGGCCTGTGGGGAATACATGTTGAATGAATACCAAATACGATTTACATTTGATCGCTTTGTGGTCGAACATGGACCCGGTTGATGGTAGGTTTTCATGGTAGGTTCAAGCCAGAGATAGACGACAATGGTAGGTTCATAATACCAACACCTTCCCAATGCTGAAGTGCCCCGAAACTTCCCCCTAAAACCAAATTCAAAACCAAAAAATGCAGAAACATATATTTTTCTATTTCAAAATCGGCTGGACTTCATTTTTGAAATCTATAATTTCAAATATTGCCATATTTGGATTTCGAAGTTTTCCCAATATTGAACTTAAAAACATCAATTTGTAAAATTGTGTTTAATTCAAAATGGACTACATTCATTTTTACAATCGTTAAAATACGGTCAAAAAATGATTTCTAAGATTTCCCCTTATATCAACCTAAAAACTTTCATAAACCAAAACTAAAGTTTTGACTTTAAAGGAAGGACCCTAATAAAAAAAACGCTCCGGTGTTAACTAGTTGTTATTAGTTGGGGGTGAGACCCCCAAATGGGACCTTGATCTTTAAGTTGTTCTCTAAAGGGGATAATTAAAGTCAAATTGGCCAACGTCAAATTACCCATAATTTAAAGTGTACTCTAGTTTTCACATGTTTTTAGCACTTGGGGAATGGATTATACCATAACAATGACCATAGGAACTATATCAAACTAAATCCATGACCTAGTGCTAAACGGGATGATCCTGCCAATTTGTTGCTGGCAATGCCCAAAATGGATCAAAAGGGGATGCACCAGAGTTCGGGATTGAACCACACACCTGAAATATTTCCCCTTGTATCTGGTATCAGCAAAAAATCGTCGTCACTGGTTCCTTAATGGATTAGATCTCTCAAGTTATGGAGTCATAGATCATATCGATATAATATCCCACTATTTTTTGTGGAAGTCGGCCTGCCCTCGGTAATCAAACATGGCAACGGAAAACGATCAGTTGTAGATGCTCTCATCTAAAAACATCCATTGATTTCCCACCGAGCCATGTTTGATAACCGGGAGGCAATTCTACCCATGGCATAAGGGTTCACCCGGCCAAACTGTTTATAATTTTTAACCTCCTGGAGTGTGAAGATGTCCGACCTTCCAAATTCCCAGACACACACTCGTAATGCTGAACTATGGGTCTACGAAAGAGCTACTGGTCGGGGTTTTCAAATATGTATTGGTTGTTCAGCCATGCGAAAGGGATGATGGGTTGAGACATGTTGAGATGACACAATGTTTGGAATTGGCCTTTAAGAAAGCACCAACCAGGCAACCACGTAAAAAAGCATCTCAAATCAGTTGATGACCGAAAAAAAACGCAACAAATACAAAAACCTTTATATATTCCAGCGCGTGCCAAAATTTACATAGGCCTAATCCTGGGTTCAATTTCACCAACCTGATGGTATTCATCACTTTGTTGGGTTCCCAGTGAGCTTTCCGGAGGGGCATAGCATTTTCTTGATGGTTCCAAATGCATGGCTGTCGCTTAAATCACATTAAATTACTTTACTTCGAGCGATCCCCACCATGGCATCTCAAGACAAAAATTTGGACATATATTCTGACATGTTACCTAAAATTCTATCTGACAACTATTCTGACATTCTATTTGGCATTCTATCTGACATGTTTTTTTTCTGACAGCCTAGTTGGCATTCTAATATCTTACATACATTTTGACATTCTATCTGGCCTACGTATCTTCTGACATTCTATCTGGCATTCTATCTGATATATATTCTGACAGTCTATCTGGCATTCTATTTGGCATATATTCTGACAGTCTATCTGACATATATTGTGACATTCCATCTGACATATATTCTGAAATTCTATTTGGCATATCTGACATATATTTTCACATCCTTTCTGGCATCCTATCTGGCATATATTCTGGCATTCTATTTGGCATTCTATCTGACATATATTCCGACGGTTTATCTGGCATTCTATCTGGCATATATTCTGAAAGTCTATCTAACATATATTGCGACATTCTATCTGGCATATATTTTGAAATTATATCTGACATATCTGACATTTTTTGACGTTCTATCTGGCATTCTATCTGACATATATTCTGAAATTCTGTCTGGCATATCTGACATCTATTTTGACATCCTATCTGGCATTCTATCTGGTATATATTCTGACATTCTATCTGGCATTCTATCCGACATATATTCTGACAGTCTATCTGGCATATTTTCTGTCAGTCTATCTGACATATGTTGTGACATTCTATCTGGCATAGATTTTGAAAGTCTATCTGGCATATCTGACAAATATTTTGTCATTCTATCTGGCCTTCTATCTGATATATATTCTGAAATTTTATCTAGCATAGCATATCTGACATATATTTTAACATCCTATCTGGCATTCTATCTGGCATATTTTGACAGTCTATCTGACATATATTGTGACATTATATCTGACACATAGTCTGAAATTCTGTCTGGCATATCTGACATCTATTTTGACATCCTATCTGGCATTCTATGCGACATATATTTTGACATTCCATTCGGCATTCTATCCTAGAAATTGCTTATCGGGTCCAGTGGGGACCACTCTGATCTTGAGCTTGCTGTTCGCGTCCGGCGGGGACCACTGCGATCTCGCGCTTGCAGTTGAGGTCCGGCAGGGACCGCTGTGATCTAGCGCTTGCTGTTCGTTTCCGGCAGGGACCACTCTGATCCGGGGCTTGCTGTTCGGGTCCGGCGGGGACCACTGCGATCTCGCGCTTGCAGTTGAGCTATAGGCCCGGCAAGGGCCACTCTGATCCTGGGCTTGTTCGGACCCGGGGGGGACCACTGCGATCTAGCACTTGCAGTTGAGGTGCGGCAGGAGTAGAGCGGACATAAAATCTAACAACTCTCACCTGACAGGTGGGGGAAAATATTAAAGTTCCATGATTCAATCATGATTCCCTTACTTTGTGTTGTTTATAATCCCAATTTCCAATTTCATCATAAATTTCCATTGGCAGCAACTCTCTACTAGTGTTCTTTTCGTGGCACATCGACTCAGGGCCTGGCATTCAAAAGTGAAGACGAGGTCTTCTCTTATCATGACCCATGGTGGCAAAGTCGGGTTAAGCGTATGAAAAACCTGGGATCTGCCAGAGAAACACAATGAAACAAATAGGTTTTGCCTCCAACCGATTCATATTGATCTGGAAAACCCAAAGTTTTCCGTTGAAAACGTTCTGCAAAGGCTGCCAGGTGTCCATATGGTAAGTTACTGGATGGTACCCCAAAGATCAGCACAGCGCTAGCGCCAATGACCGCAATCACTGGGTGAACTGAGTTGCGAACTGGGACACATTGCATATTTCCCGTCGAGCCTTTGATTTTTAAACGCTTTGAAGAGTTTGAATCTCCGCATTTGTTGGTCGTTTTTCCAGTCATCTCCGAAATCTTTTGAGTGCCAAGTGGCAAATGCCAAGGTGGGCCCTATGAGAAGACCAAAAGAGAAAGATGAGGTGAAGGAGGTCGGCATCCCTTAGGGGTTGTTAGGATTCTTGTTGGGGGATGCTACCAGCCAAGAAAATGGGAGTTTACCAGCAAACATCAGCATTTAAGCCAGCTAATGATGGAGGGTTTGTCCCAATACCATGATTGGCGAAATCCATTTAATATGGGGGATCCATGATTGGTTTATGCTGGATTAAGTGGGGTGACAATAGCTCAATGTTGATGTGGAAATATGATGGTCGACCACTTGGATTTTGTTCTGAGTAACCCACATACTGTACCCGTAGGGTGTAAAAATACTATACCAATATTTCCCTTCGGACACAAAACATGGTTTTCCTTTTACCCCGGTTCACTGGCATGATGATGTCGTTTGTGAGAACAATATAGTTTCCTCCCATTTCCTCCCCTCGAAGCATCCAGTGATAAAGGATGTTTACCCACAAAGAATGGAGGCATTACAACCAGCTATGTTGAGTAGTGGCTAACGCATGCCAGCCCTACATTTGCTGCATATTGTTTGTTGTTGAGACCATCTTAAATTCACATATTTGAGCGATCAAAATCTAACATTCGCCCAACCATCCACTTCAATTCAATATATGTATGTATACACATATATATATGTTATAAATCTCTCTCTCTCTCTCTTTGTTTGTTTGTGCATGTGCTAACACACACATATATATATTGTCTATTTTAGTTAATTAATTAATTTATGTTTATTCATTCATGTATACACATATGTTTATTGTATAATGTGCATACCTACCCCTTCTTTACCGTCTCTTCTCCGGATGAAAACAGGTGGAAGAGGCTTGGTCCCAGCCCGAACCGCCGGAGACTCCGCCGACCCCGAAGAAGAAGGGCCGCAGGAGACGAAGATCACAGTGGGATGGGGGCCAAAAAAAAAACGAATCCTGCAAAAATTAGTGAAATACCAGCTAAATACCTGGTAAATACCTTCTGGTCAACATAAGTGGAATGCTGGAGAATTGGCCAGTTCGATGATTGTCCCTTGGTTGAGTACCGGAGGGTACAAGCCATATGTACTTCAGGATGTTCTGTGGCACCGGGGGTTTCATCAGCAAAAAAAGGCCGGTGGTTTCAACCAATGGCACATGTGGATACAAGTCGGAGAATGGGCCATGGGCCTGGGTCTACTGCAATGAATAAACCATTACATCTGTCAATCTCTTTGTATCTCTATGCATGTTTTTAAATGTATATATATATATATATATTTATATTTATTTATTTAATATTTACATTTTTTACACACACATATACATGTACATATGTATATATATATATATATACATATAAATTAAGATGGCAATGGCAGATCCACCATTTGGTTGATTTTCCTAGCTATAAACTTCAATTTTGGATGACAAATCCACATTTATAGATGGACTTACCATAAACATATCCATTTATCTGGACAAAGTATAACGACCTCACTGGGACCTCACTGGAATGATGGTTAGTAAGGGGAATTGTCCCAAAGAAACCCTATTTCAGATTAGTGAAATATGATAATTTGCCCGGACTTGTAGGAGATGTTCAACGGCCATGTTTGATTATCGGAGGGTATGTGTTGGATAAGCCTTTTGGGCTGGGCGCCATGCCTTTGACACCCGGCAGGAAGCATCGCCGTAACTTGGCGGGGACCCGGAGGTAGGTCACAAGCTCTGTATGGCTATATGTTCAATTTCAACCACCTATCAATGAAGGGTTTCATGGGGAAATCAGCCATGATCACCAAGAAGGGGATAGAGGGGAAGGTGAACTAAGGTGAGTCATACCAAGCGGCTTGAAGGGTGCCATCTCACCCCATTTTGGGTTGCTTCCATATTGGTGCCATTCATCAACAACCAAAATGGTTGAGCAGGTTCTTGCAAGTTTTTGTCCTAGCTGAAAATCGGAAAATCGTGTTGAACCCCACAAACAAGATCCTTGCGGGGAGGTCCACTGCTCAGGAACGGTGGAATCTATTCAAATAGCTATATATAAAGAAACATATAAATATATATATACACATGCCAAATCAAATCCAACGGGTGCGTTATATGCCCGGTAGGGTAATTCCAGACCACCATCTTCAAGTTCCATCATAGTGTACTATGAGGATCGCCCCATTCAACACGCATGCAAACAGAATGGAACCAATCAATATGGTAAGGCCTGGTAAGGAAAATATTGTTTTAACTCAGCTGAGAATGTGGATAATTCCACGAGTCATGGTGACATATGTTCTTCTTATTGGGATGATTCTCTACGCCAAAATAATCGTTACAAGATGTTGTATAAGCAACCATTGCTGCGCTTATAGCTCTATGATTGCAGCACGAGTTATTTGCCAGCTACTTATGAAGAGATAGAGAAAGGCTGGAGAGTGAAGAGCAGATCAATTTTGATGTATATTGACGGAATATAATGGAATACAGAATAGTTTGTTGTCGTTTTGCCCCACCAGATGCCTGGTGCATGATGTCTATCGCCATCCATCTCTGGAGGTATATCCGCGCAACAACGCTCAAGCGCAGGCTGGTGCACAGGGGTGGTTAAAGGTTTGCATATTTCTATCAATATATTTATCTAACCATCTGAAGGGTACACAACAGGAATGCCTGGTTGGTGGTTTGGTACAATTTTTATTTTTCCATATATTGGGAATGTCATCATCCCAACTGACTTTCACTCCATCAATTTTCAGGGGGTAGGGTTGAAACCACCAACCAGATGCCAATACTGAAACGACCACGTAAGCCCAAGAAAAGGGATTGAACATGATTGAACCACATTCACCCAATCGCCGTCTCGCCGCTGGTTTGGTAGAACTTGTCTCCATGCCTTCTCCCCTGATCCCCCTTTCGACGTTCATCTCAGTAGGTTCATTAGGGGAGGTTCCACTGCAAGCCTTTTCTGATAACCACGCTACACCCACTAGTTATACAAATGGACGCAACTTGCATACTCAAATGGTCCCGTCAATGGCAACTGATCGGTAGTTGATGCCACTGTATAAGCCCAAACTACGCTGAAATAATCCCATCCCAAGTAAAAAAGCCTCGAGGTTTCTAGAGGCTTGCTTGTTCATACAGGGTGGTGTCCTCTAAGGTTCTATAAATAAACCAGATTAGTTCAATGTCCTTACCATAAAGCAGTACAAGATTGAGCATCATTCTGTTCTGTTCATATATTGTGCTCACGATAACAAGACCCAAAATACTCGCCCGAGGAGGACGGTCCCCAATTGACGAATGTTAAGGGGTCAAAGCAGCCAGGTATGGATTGGCCATGATTTTCCATACAGCCTCCGTTAGAGCAACAAGTATACTAAGTAAACATGTTTAATACATGATACGTGGTACTAATACATTAATATATATATCTAAATATACACTTACTTATATTTATTAATGTATTTATTTGTTTATTAGTCCATGTTTGTGTGTGTATATCATTGTCCACCGAAAACGTATGGATTTCCACGGTGGAGGCAATTTCTTCAGATCCCTGGTGGGTTCCAAAGAGGAGTTGACGGCTGCTTGTCTCAGCATGGCAGCCATGGGCAGCTGTCAGCAGCAAATGACAGACATAGTAAGTGTATACATATTATTTACCATCGACATCATCATCATCATCATAATCATCATCATCATCATCATGAGTGCCATTGCGAAAAGTGTTGTTCGCAGTGTGGATTTCATGTAGCGCCGCAAGTGGTGCCCATCAGTGCCGAGCGTTCTAAAAAGGTCAACTCAAGATCACATGACTTTCCAGCACGAGCAATCACCCAAATCCTGGTGGTTGCGGGGTATGTTTTGCAACTTCACAATGTCCTCACTTTCAAAGTAACGCTTAGTAAAGGAAATCATTCGAACATGGACTTTTCAAATTCTTTTCTCACATGAATCAAGAACATGTGCACCCACCCTTTCATTGCCCTCCAATGTATTCATAGGGGTGCGTACCAAGTTTAGTGATAATTTCATGATCTCTATTTTTTGGTGGTACCCCCCCCAAAAAAAATAATTAATGAACTTATTCATCCAGGGCTGAGATGAATTTCTCCAGGTAATTGGGACTGTTTTCCCATGAGCCTTCTGCTGCGATGGGACTTTTCAGGTGGTGAAGGAACTGTCGATCAATTCGCAACAATCTTCCATCTCCAAAGCCTCGCGTCGTTGCTTGGATGCATGGGACTGGGGGAATCCCCCAGCGGTTGGATATGCTTGGGAGTGGAGGAAGAGAACCCCCACACATTGGGATGCCTCGGTCTTTATCTTTTTGCTACCGCCGCCCGTAGCGAACTCGGTGTTTTTGCTGTTTTTTTAATACTTTCATGACTTTTATTTGCATCCACACATGGCTTGTTTACATGATCACATTCATTACTTTCGAGCGGGGGGGATGTTAACGTCTTTGTGCACTTGATCACATGTTCGATGCTATGCTCCACCCGTGTTCTTGACATGATCACACATACCTTTAGATGGGGGGGCGGGGGGGTTAACGTCTTTCATGCTACGCTCCACATGTCTTCTTTAGATGATTGCACATACCGCCAACATCATTCATGCTACGCTCCACATGTCTTCTTTACATGGTTGTACATACCGCTAGCTTCTTTCGTGCTACCGCTCAACATGTCTTCAACATGTCTTCTTGCTAGAGTTTGCCAGAGAAGTGAGAAGACAAAATGGTCGTAAGATCACAGTTGGCACACAGACGTTGGACAAATGTAAAGATTTCATTCCAACCAGTGTCCATACAAAGAATGCAAAGAACAAGCTTTTGAATGCTGAGATATGGAGCTATGTCTACCAATGGCAATGGCGATGCAATCATCGCCATGCCTTGTGGCAAATGGTGCCCAAGGTTCCGAAAAGACTTTGCGCATGAGATGTTGCACCTGCGAATGAGAAAGGTAAAAAGGACCGAGTTCGCTACGGGCGACGGTACTCTGTTTTCTTTGGCGGCCAGCCTTTCCAACCCCCAGCTCATGGCAAGGTGTAAGTTCGGGGGATGGCATATGGGAAATTAGGACTTGTTTTCATATCTCTGTAGACACTTTTCTAACTTCGCGAGCTCACTTCGGAAAGAGAAGAAAAGCGCCCAGGACAAACGGCTGTGCGGGAGTACATGGGGGCCACAGGAAATGTGTTTTTTATTATCTTGGCTTGGAAATGCCAAGAGCCTCGTTGATTTGTTTTGAAACTGTCAAGAACATAACTTGAATCTAGTTTAGAAATGGTCCATCCATCATGTACTGTACTCGTACCTACCACCCGGCTGAATTCCGTTAAAAAAACAATTTTAGTCCCAGTTTCGTTCATAAAACATGTTTCAGAGAACTTGCCTGGTCATATGGTGCAGTTTCACGCAGTTTCAAACAGAATTTGCCTTACTTATGTTGTTTTGATTTTATGGAAATCATTTTGAACAGCTGGCATTTGCGATAAATTTCCTTCAATCTCATATTTACTATTGTTTTACTATATCTTAGGGTAATTTACATGCCCTCCAGTACTTCAACATGGGTTGCTAGAAAATCCATTATTTATATCTACTAAGTTCGGTCATTTTCTCAGTTATAAACCTCCAGCTTGGTCGGGGATTTCCCACCCAAACCAGGTGTGTCTATATATTTTATTGGTTTTGTCTTCCAATATATGTATATATTTAGCTTATATCTCTATATGTATTTATACTTATTTATATTTATATTTTTCAATTTTTCACACACATACATACGTACATACGTACGTACGTACGTACGTACGTACATACATACACACACACATACATACATACATACATACATACATATACATACATACACATACATACACATACATACACATACATACATATACATACATATACATACATATACATACATATACATACATACATACATACATACATATACATACATACATACATATACATACATATACATACATACATACATATACATATACATACATATACATCCATACATACATGCATGCATACATACATGCATGCATGCATACATACATACATACATATACATACATACATTTACATTTACATTTACATTTACATTTACATTTACATTTACATTTACATACATACATACATACGTATATAAATATTTACATATACTTAAATATGTTTAATACATTTATGTTATGCATACCTAGTATGGCTTGGTCGCTTGGTTTTATTTACTATAAATTAGTGGTTTCGTTGGTTTCTTAAAGCTAAGGTCCCTAAGTGGTTCCAATTGGATACCCCTTGAGGTGACTTGAGCACAAAGGCATTCAAAAGACCATATATGAATTCTATCTTGTCGTTTGGACATAGAGGGGCCATGTACCTAATTAAGGCAAAAACAGTAGCTAGTTTTCATTCTTTGAGCCGCGGGGCCGCGGGGTTCCCAGGACCAGAGCATTGTATTCCAAAACCAACCAAATAAAAAAACAATCTGATCTGTTAAAACTTGACAAGTTTGTGATTTTTCATACGCGAAATGACACGTTTGACACCTTCCCAAAACTACGCGACACGTTCTAAGAAGCGGCTCCCATTGGAAACCACTCTGCCACTCAACCCTAAGTGGCCTCCATTTGAAGCCACCAGGGCTACAAGTGACACGCAATGACACGCAAAAAGTTCCTAGATTTTCCCTGGTTGCAGCCTCGTGGAGGCTTTTGTTGACCCCAGTCAGTCTCGATGTGATTGGACTCGAATTTTGGCTGGTCGACAATAGGAAGGTCCAAAGTACAGAGATTTTGGCATGACCTTGGCGACCAAAAGTGGTTTCCATTGGCGACCTTTGCATCCGGGGCCTCCATTGCTGTGGTACAGAATGACACAGTGGTGATTGTACAAATAAGTTTCTCTGGAAATGGGTATATTTTAGCATATACCCCCAATTGTACAATGTGGGCCCCCCAGTTTTAAGACTGTTTATAAACCCCAGTAACTATAGTTATAAGTATCATAAACCATAGTTATTGGAGTTATGTTCACCAACTTAGCTATCTAGCAGGGCCCAAATTTTATAGCCATTTTATTCGGAAAATCAGGGAAAATGGTGATAAATCCAATAGATTTGGATTGATTTAATACATGAATCCCAGGCACTGGCAGCCTCTCACCCAGATCTCCTCGATTGTTCCGTCGTACGAGTCGCGGATCGTTGCACCTTTGTGCGCCGAGGGTGTGGCTGCGGGGTCAGTTGGGGATTATCGTAATGAGTATTTTGAAAGCACCAACCGAAAAGATAGAGAATTGTTTCCGGGATGTTATAGATCACATTTGTACATATAAACATAAATGTAAATAATTATATAAATGTACATATAAATATAAACAAATATAAATAATATAATATATATATATATATGTATCATAAATACATTACTTTTCTAGGGTTCCCACTTTCCTATCTATGTTGGGGTTGCTATGTGTTGTATATAGGAACTCACTGTGACGTCACTGGATTTTTCAGGTTGAAATGCTAAAAAACTTAGCCAGATAATATTGTGGCTACTGGTTATTGGATTGACACTTGAATATCACTGGATTGGTTTAAGGGAATTTTACAGGAAACCCCATGATCTTCATGGGAAAATCTATGGTTTCCGGTTAAGATTTTGCCTTAAACCAATCCATTGAGAATAGGATTGCTATGAGGTCAATTGGTGTATCAAAACTCCGGACTAATTGTGACCTCACGTCTTGACGTCAATGGTTGAGATTGGAGGAATCCAATGGCAGAGCTGGCAGAACTATTTTGCTCTTTTTGGGTTGGTGAACTAAATTATTGCATCACGTAATATAGATGGGGTTGCTTAAATGCAATGTTATACATGCCACATCATGCCACATCCTGTCCCAGTCAAATGGAGCCGGGTTATTCCAGTATTTCCCTCAGAAAACCTTTTTGTTAATAAGCGTTGACTCTGGTTTCGCACCAATTTGTGTGATCATACGCTAGTATGATGGAATCATTTGGTCATTCCAACTATTAATTGGACAAAGCTAAAGCCAAGTTCCTTGGCGTCCTGGATGCGAGCTTGGAGTTTGCCCCAAGACGGATCAATCAATGCAAGAACTTTCATGAAGGTCAGTTCGTCAGATTTTGGCTCGGAGTTTGCCGACAAAAAATGGCCCCGACTGATGGTGTACATAGAATAGTTCTGGTGGTTTTGGTTATTCCTCCCACTAAACCATTTTTTATGGTGATGTCTTTGTGAGGTTTGCTATACTGAGGTTGCTGTAATTGTCCCGTATGCGACAAGTATCAGTTCAATTAACCGAAGTCACAGGGATTATTTGAGCAACACGCTATATGATTCTGATAAGCCCTGGGTCCTGCTTATATTAATTGATGAGTCATTTCTAAGGGGTGATGTGGTCGTATGTGGTTCCAGCTGTGTTTACTGCTTAGCATTGGTAATTTTAAAGGCACTTATTGTTGCAATTTTGGGCAAAGAGACTGACAAACTGAAGATACTGGGTACAAGAATTCAGCGATGTTTCTCCATGCATTGGTGATTAAATCTCATGGAATGTTGCTTTCTCCATGGTAGTATCCCCATGACTGGCTAAACAACATCCATCGGATGATTTTTTCCCCACTTTCATGTCTTTCGGGAGGGTGAAATCACCAATCTCACTATTGAGGAACCAATTTTCAGGTAACCCACCCACGTTTTTTCCCAAGAAAATTCCTGACCACTGTACCAAGCAGAAGATTTGTCCCCTCAAAGTCTCCCAAGGTCTTCCGGGAACTCAGGCAGACACTTGGCAGCAAGGGCTGTTTCGATTGCAACAATCATACACTCTAGACTCTAGATTAAAACCTAGTCTGTGAATAGTTTTAGCTGTTGACTATATATATATATATATACATAAGTTTTACTAGGCTGAAATCAACCGGTTGCAAACCATTATATATAAAGGATTTGTCACTGACAATTTATGCTCTGGCTGCTGCCTTGAAATGTTCACTTTGTGTGCATGATGATCTCCATCACCCATTTATTGTTGGGACAGTTTGAATCCATGAAAGACACCGATTTCCCCCGATATAGGTGCTCAAAATGAATAGGCCCAGTACTTAAACCAAGAGTTTCCAGGTTCATTTTGTATGGGAAGCGGGCATATCAAATATGTATCCTTGTCCTCCTTATTGGTCCTGGCCATTTTTCTGTGTTCACGCCTATTTGGGTTTGTGAAACATGAGTTTTTTCATGGGCTAAATATGGTTGAATCATTTGTTGGGTGGCTATATAAGTGGTTATACTGTTAAAAAGTCTAAAGGCCACCAAAAAACTGATATAACCGGTGGTTTAAATGGGGTATAATCTGTTATACGGTGAAGTCCCAAAGATTCGCTCCTCGAGGGTTCCTGGATCCATATCCAAGTCGATCACCTCTGAGGAAGTCGAGGGAGCCGAAAGAGCAGCAAGGGAAGCAAGAAGTGGCTGGGTTCGTGGTGAAATGTGGGTGATACCCTCTGGTAAACATACAAAAAACTATGGAAAGATCCACCATTTTTTAATGGGAGAATCCACTATTTCGACTGGGCCATTTTCAATAGCTATGCTTGTTTACCAGAGGGTAACTTGGGATTCAATGGGAGTCAATGGGCAAAAAACGATTGGGATTTAACAATGACTTACCTTGACTTGGGCAGCAAAATGTTGATTCAACATGATTCAGCAACAGCAATGTTCGGTTGAACCAAGGGAAATGGGAGTTTCACCAGCAAAAAATAATAATTTCATCAGTGAAGATGGTGGTTGCAGCACCAAACATTGGTTTAGCCAGCTAAATCGTCGAAGATAGCGGAAAAAATGTGAAAGAAGCCAGCAAAAATTGTTCTACACCCCTCAACAGGTTCAACCAACTGGTGAATGGTAGGTAATGTTGTGGGTGATGCTTTTGCAAATTTGATGGGACAAGATTAAAATAGACTATGTAAGCAGATGCCCTTTGGTTCCGGTGGGCAGGGAGATTTAGCACCGATGGAGAGAGAGGGGAGGAGATGCCTTCTGATAATCGAACAGCTGTGGAAAACCACCATCTGTAGTGGATAGATCATCTACAAGCGGGCCATTCATCATGGCTATGTTGGAGTACCAAAATGTAATCATATCAATGTGTTGAGAAAGTATGCCAAGATGAAAACATGTGCAATTTTACATCGAACCTGAAAGAGTGGGCCCTGGATTTTCTTTATATAATAGTTGTGCATGAACATGTTTGGATTCCAGGTTCATTTTCAGAACGGTATCACCATAGGAGTGACCAGAGGGGAGTCAAAAAGACTCAGTGATGGGTTTTGATGATGAAGATGAAGATCGTGATGGCACACAAAATGAATCAAGATCTTTGTACGCTGTGATATCGTGATATGATTATAGTGCGATAATAGAAGTTGTCCATAGTTTTCCAATCTATATCACGGTGATCGAAAAACAAGATGTGTGTATAGAGTGGAAAAGGTACTGTGCCTTGCAATTGTTGAAACTTTTTGTGTTTCAAGCCCCTTGTGCCTTCAGTTTCAAGCTTAAGTCATTGGCGCCGTATGTTGATCTGATGCTCACAGTAAAATTGACACAGCGCTGTTTTAGACATGCAGAACAGAACATGACATGACATGTATATGCATGTATGATATATGCTATGTATGATACACGAAAGACATAAACCTGTCTACATGTATATTAAAAATTATGTCTGCATCATATACAGATTTCTTTGCATTTGTTTCCATATAATCACAAGTATTAAACAAGAAAAAAAAATCAAACAAACAAAACGCGCGCATCCATTTCCCAAGGGGGTTCTTCCAACGCCTGCTACAGCGCAGACGCCCGAGCGTGGAGGACGACATGGAAAACTGAGGATTCGTTATAGCCACGGAAATTTACCAGTTTTACATGATAATCAGACTATGATTTAATTTCATTTATCACACATGCCATGTTTCAAGGTTATATATGTATTATACAATAATTTATTAAATAATAATAGAGTAGCTCCCTCCACAGTTGTTTAGCAACAATATGTTTATTCGCAGACATTGGATGACCATCTTGTTTGCTGGTCGGCACGACAATCAGCTGGTTCATGCTGGTGTCGAAATTGGTTCCCCATGTTTCTCAATGCCTAGAACCCCAAACAACCAAAAATGGCCATGGTTGTAAATCCCTATACCCTATGGTAATGGTCTGGATGTGAAGAATCCCTAAGAAATTGTTGTTTTGGGAATCCACCATTGATTTCTGGTCGTTTGGGGTTCCAGGTATTAGCCAAACAATGTAGCCGGTAGAGTTTACCTGTTGGTGATTTCTTGGCGTAGTTGCAAGGTACCCTTTCTAGTATCAAAGACAACTGTTGTTTACTACTATATGTTCTGGTCCTTTGAGTTTGGACCGGCAAGTCAGAGTTTGATGGGAAAACCCTCCAGGAAAACATAAACCAATCCTGGGAACAAATGAAGCCGTTCCCACCTCAACAGTTCTGAACGGAAACCCAAACTGTGATGATTATCCTTGCCGATGTCAAGATCAAGATACCGAAGGTTACTGAAGCCTGTTTCTGAATTCGTCTCATAGATGCCCCAAAAAATTTGGACATAGAATCTGAGTCAATTGAAGTCCGTAGGATGATTCGTCAAGTCTTGATCAATAAAAGCCTTGCTTGGTTCCCTCTGGTAATTTAGCTCTGGTATAAATAGGGAGAGGGTGTCGCCCCGAAGAAGTGATGAAGATGATGAAGGGCTACCGATTGCGTGCATACATATATGTATATATATATATATATATATATTATGTATATATTTATTTGTTTATGTATTCATTTATTCATGTGTATATATATATATATATGTCCAGATGTACCAAGTAAGATATTCCACTTCCAATGCTTGGCCTTTTGCTTAAAAACACCAAAGCCAAGCTCGATCTTTGGCATGTCAGGAGCCCGAGAGGCGCCTTGTTGGAATGCAGGAAAGCCTTATGACTGGGACGACTTTTTTTGTTTAAACGCCCAGTGATGGTTGATTAATATTGGTTTTAGTAATATGTGTTTTTTTTAATAATCTGGATTATGATTAATGTGGTTGATTATTGAGATGGTTCATGAATATTGGCTTTACCATGGTTCACCACATTTAGCTGGATAGACCTCAGATTGGGTGGCTTGATATATGTTCGAGCAACAAGAACGGACTTAATTTTGCGATGACGCTATGGTAAACAAGATTAGCATAGGTAGCCATGTTGAAGTGGTTCTTTGGTGGGCGCTGGCGCGCCTACTGTCAACAAAGGTGAACCGTCCAAAGTAGATTGGAACTAGGCCCTTTATTCGTGGCAGTTTTTTGGTTAACAAACACGAAACTGCATAAAACAGCATTGCAGATATCACATTGTTCATGATATATCCCATTAGATCCCCATTGTTCATGTTTATAAACCAATACGTTTTGTGAAATCATCACCCCATGATGATGTCACTTGTAGGTCTGTTTTTTGTGGCTCCTTTTTGAAATGTCCTCTTCAGAAAATCGCGTTGTCCACGGTGCACTGAGATACGACCCGGCAGCCTATCAGCTGGCTGCCATGCGCGAACAGCAGATGTTGTCCAAAGGAGGCCCTGCCAGCAGCTTGGTTTGGCGGTGCCGCGAGGATCCGGAGGTGTTGGCGCTGAAAAACCATGAGGGGATCTGAGGGGAACTGAGGGTATTTGTCTAAAAGATGGCATTGAAAACCTGAACAAACATCATTTAACCATCATGATCAGAAAACAGTATATGATGGAATTATTGAGCATTGAATGGGATTTAACATATTAATCGAACATAGGGAAAAAAGAAATCCCCTGCAAACTCTGCAAATATGCATTTATGTATTTTTTTTCGTGTGGACTTCTCCATTGCCATTTTTGATCACGAGATGGTACATTCCCAACAGCTTCAAGCACCTTCTGAGACTTTATTTGGGGATTGTTTTTTGGGTCCAAACACCTTCCGAGAAGGTATTCGATAGAGATATGATAATATAATGGTGATACTCGGTTTGTCAAAGGAATGTCGTCATGCATAGACACAAATGGGAACCACTTTGTTGAAAGTCAATAGATTAAGTCATGTTAAATCTGCATTTCCTACATCTCATGATCCAGTTCTCTACTTGGGTTTGTTTGAAAACAAGGTGCCCCTAAATTAGATGGTTAACCATAATGTTCCCGATAGGGATAGCCATTTGGCACCATTTTCACATACAATCATATTGGGATATATATGGATAAATTAAAAGATAAATAGATAAATTAATAAATGTAATAATATATATATAGATAATATTTATATATTAAGTCAATTTCATTATAATCGATGGCCGTTTCATTTTATTTGATTCCCAGACATCCCTGATATTGCTGCCAAGTTGCTGGAGGATGACTGCTGAAATCATTACATTTTGCTGGATGATAGGATTTGATGTTTCTGGTGAAACTAGTATATGACATGATATAATTATATAGCTTGCCAGTGTTTGGCTGCTGCGTTTTGTGGTCAAATAGTGATGGCTGACCGGCGTAAGTTCATTGCCACCCTGAGCAATGGTGAGCAGAGTTCTGGGGGCACTGATGTTGTGCCAAAAGGTGACCGCCGAGCTTTTCTAGCTTCTTTGAGTGATGGGGCGCCATCAGCTGCAAGGATTGAAAGATCCATAGTCAACTTTGACTTGGGTGGCATCTTGGAATTCAAAGGTGCTGGATCAATTAGTAGTTCATACAAGCAGCCACCTGCACCCCCACGCTTGCGACCAAACTATGATAGCAGCAAGAGAAAACTGTATGCCAATCCAGAGGTTCGCCAAAAGTATCTCAGACATAAGTCTAAGCATTTCAGTTTTGATGTGTTTTGATCATTTCGAGGGAAATTGTTTATGATTTATGACTTCTTGCAGTTTGCTTAAAAAAAAACTGTTTAGGGTGCCACCATGGCGTCATGCACTGCAGGCACTCGGACAATGGTGTCTCCATGGATAGGGTGAAGACTCTTCTTAGCAGGAGTTCATGCCGTTGCCACCTGGGGAGATGCTTCCGAAAGTTTGCAGAGGGGATGGGTGAGTTGATGAAATTCATCATAGCCTTCTGGGGCATGGAGAAACCAGCTCAAGATGCTTACGTTTGAAGCTCAGAAGCTGTCCCAAGATGCCAACCACACAATATAGATTTATACATGATTAAAAAAAGAAGTTTTTGCCGGCTACTTGGCCATATCAACCATATTTGTTCACAAACTGAGCTGAGATCTACGACCGGATGAAGAACACTGTGTGGGGCAACAGGTCCTGGCAACTATGTGGGAAACTGGTTTCTAGTAAATGCCTGGCGTCACTTCTTGGGATAAGGCCTCAGAGACTGAAATCTGCTGGGATGGGAAGGCTAGACCATCGGTACAAGTGTTTTGGTGCTGAATCTCGGCGCACACAAGATGGCGCTGGTGTGTGAGTAGGTGTGTGTGTGTGTGTGTTGGTGCTTGTTTTTTTTTTTGTGGGCACAACGTTTCTGAGCCCAAGGAAAAGAAACGCAAACCATTGAAGTACATGCGCATCGACCAATTCTTTTTGAGACTATATGTGCATCATGGTGGCATGTTGCCGACACAGTTCCCCATCTGCAAACTATCAACCAGAGTATTGTTGCAGTAAGACCTGTTGCGATCTTTAGATTATTCTGGTCACTCATCAATGCGCTTCTGAGGTTTCGCAGAGCAGCACGTTTGAGATCACAGGCAAGTGATGCACGGCCCCTTTTGAAAGTGGAGTTCACACCAGGTAAACATCATGATGATGTAGATGTAGGAGCCTTGTTCCAAAGAGGTGGAAGACAGAAAGACCAACCACCAGAACCCTCAAACCTCTTTTGATTCCTTGTAGTCTTCTCTCAGGAGATGACCCTTCTGACAACGAACAGGATGCAGAGCAGATTTTGCCCAGAGAACCCATCGAATCCAATGTGGAGCTGAAATTACATGTGATGGGCAGCAAAATGCTTTTCACACAGACATGGTCTCAGTGTTTTGCAGACTGTATCAAGAAATTGGGGAACATGTTGTGATCAAAAAAGGGTCATGTCGACTTGTGCCAGCCCAGGATTGTGGAATGCAACTGGGGCATGGATCCTTCTGACTTGCCCACGAGATACCTCCCGCCTGGTAATTTGAGGATGTTGCATGTGCAGTGTGGCACTGATGTTTCGCACTTGAGCTTCAAGTGGATGCCAATTGCAAATTTCTTTGTTGGATAGCAAGTTAAGTTAGAGCACACCATGGTATGCATGGCTGGCCTCTGAGGTACTCACATTTCTGTCGGAGATACAAAACGAAATGGCGAAACCTCTTGAAATTTTGCACTCCCACGAATTTTCCTGCATGTGATGACTGCACCGCATACAAAGATGCTTTTGAAGATTCCTCAGATCCTTAGACCAAAGTATGGGGTCTCATGTTGAAAGAATGTTGCAAGCGAAGTATGTCATCATGCCAGATGGAGTAGCTTCCTTGCACCAACCATGAATGTTGCCCCCCAAGGATCCATTGGATCGGTTCCATGTGAGTCGACAGTACAAAGAGCATCTAGAGTCTGTGGCTTCCGATCGACAATTGGAGATGTACCTCCAGGCAGATTGTTGATAACTTTGTCCTCATGCTGGGTCATGTCCAAATATGAGATCTCTTAGCCTCATTCCACATCTTCACTGCCAGGGATTGAGCCCGCTGAAGGATGATGAAGGGGTCCTTTTTTGCAGCACAGCATTTTGCCAGCATTAGATGAGGGAAAAGGGGTTGGTGCTATGAGAGAAACACTGGTTGGGTTGCAACCTGGTTTTTTGGTCATTTGCAATTGAGGATGGAATGGACCAGTCCAAATGGGCGATCCCCAGATGCCGTCACCAGACTTTGACGAAACAAGTTGCCAAGTACGAGCGCCCTCGTACTAAGCTTCAGGGCGTATGGTTGCACGGGGTAATCTTAGCCCTCTATGTGATAGAAGTTCGCCAAAGTGCAGATGGCTCACTTGTGGCTGAATGCTTGTCAAAAGCGCTTGACAAAATGAAAGAAATTTGTGATGCCATGGGAAAACCCTACCCAAAGAGACTCTTTCTTTGGGCACCTTGAAGTTCATTGAGTCAAAGATTTGATGTTTGTTTGTTGTGGGCTTGTAGGTTTCAATGCTTTGGTTTGGAGAAATCTTTGGTGGTATTTTATGTATGGCGGCCCTATGCCACTTGAGGTAGATAACACGGTGCGCGAGTCGAAAAATCAGACCATGATGAAGATGATGAGTTGGATGCTTTTGCAAAAGGGGCTGCAGCTCACAGGGCTCATGATGAGCCGTGTGGGCCACACCCATTCGACGTTGGGTAGCTAGCCTTGAATTTAGGCCTGAAAATTGTGTTTCAATAGAGTTGCACTTTCCATTTCTCTTCGCTTCAAATTGGCAGCTAGAGCAACCCTGGCTGAGATCAAATATATGGCCTTCTGAGCCGATCGATGAAATGGGTGGATGTACTGGCAGATGATGCCGACATAGTCCAGTAACTTGCACTGCATGGCATGCTTCACTTTCACCAGTTCAAGACCAGTTTTGTGCAAGAATCTCCAGCACAAGCTTTGTTTCCTAGAATGCTGAGGAAGGTGGCTTATCTCATGGAGAAACTGCATCTCAAAGAATGGCTTGGCACAGCCACTGTGCACGTAGAAGCTGTGACCACAGTCCGGGACTGGAAGTCATGGCTTTTTGGTGGCAGTATAATATCTTGTATCATAGCAAGTAGGTCTACATAGATACCTTAATCTTTGATGGTTTGATTTCATATCCTATAATATTGAACCCCCTGGTTATCCCCACCAATCCTATCATCCAGCAAACCCAGGTTGGAACAAGTGCCAATCACATACGCTGGTGGCATCAAAGAGGATGCCACTGGTGCTCACTGCTTTTTGTACATGCGTCGTCGAGGCACATTTGCTGCAAGCCGCGACCACTGAATCAGCTGTCTTAGTTCAAATTTCAAATTTCATCACTTGAGATTTCAACTAAATTTATGGTGTACTGGCCAGATTTGCCGCCCAACATGGTGACCGTGGCCAATGGACCTGGAGTCCTTTTGTGGGAGACTTCTGGAAATGATGTTTTCTGCTGTATCAAACGTTTCGCAGCAGACAGCTCGCTGTCACAGGACTGATTCAGCCATATGTGAAATTCAGAATTGAGAACATTGCGACTTGTTTCTTCACATCCCATGATGGTTCAACAAACATGTTGGAAGAATCTTCAGGGATAAGTGGGTAAAACTGGATAGTTTGACATACCAAACGCATCGCCAGGAGCCTATTTTGGTGTGGCCTGCGGCATTCATGAACATCTTGACTGAGATCCCTCGTGTGCCAAGGCCGCTGAAGGTTTTTGATGCTGACAGGGTTAAAAAACTCTTACAGTTGGCAGGGATTTTGCTGGACATTGCTCCAACTGAGAGCACCCAACGAACAATTCGGTATTTCATCAAACTTTGTGATTCAAATCAAGAACCTGATGAGCTCCCAGCGTTGCGCTGGATATCTACTAGGGTTCCAGGTGAATATGATGCATTGGAACAACTGGACTTGAGCAATTGCCGTCCAGCTGAGCGCCTCATGCCTCAGATGAGGTTCATGGCACGCCTAGGCCGTCCTCGGTGAAAAAAAATCCTAGTCCAACATACCTGGTTCACACTGCTGACACTGAAAGATTTTGCGGCACTTCAAGAACTTCAAGACAAACAGGTCATTCAGAAAGCAAACGCTAGTGTTATCTCACTTGATCTATGATGAGGTGTTTGGCCCAAGTCTATAAAGTATGTTTTAAAGCTGCTCCAATGTTTCAATGAATTCACCTGAAATAGCGGCTCCGATTCGCCGACTGACCTTGACAGGCCACCAGATCCAGCTGCAGCTTGATTCAAGCTGCTCAGAATGTCACAGCCTTGGCCAGGAAACGATCCAATGCAAGTCTCGAGGAAGTGGAGGATAGCTTTGAGAGGAACACCCGAAGAACTCTCTTTCGTGTTCGGACCCAAGATTTTGAACTTATGATCTATAATCAAACAAATGTCATCACCAACCATTGCAATGATTTATTGAACAAATTTATCCTTGGTGCTATGAATTCAAAAATTCCCAGGCTGAAAGCAGTGGTGGCACTCTTGTGACACCAGAGAAGCGACATGGATATGAGTACTTTCAGGAGTCCCAGGCCAGGTAAATCAAGATATGCATTTTATAACTGTTCAGTTGCAGTTTGACCAAGTTCATAACATGTTCTCATCGTGTTTGCACAAGAATCTAATGCTTGGCCAGACCCCACCAGAGTGGAAGAAAGAGCCTACTCCAGAGAAAGAGGACTGGAAAAATGTATTGAGCTCTTGTCTCAAAAATCTTTGCAAACAACAACTAGTATCAGAAAGCAATCATTTAGTTTCAAGCCTTTTTGATCAGGAGACACCTTCGAAGGCAAGGTCAGCAACCCTCGTGCTTTGATGTTCATATGGGCTGATGCTTGATAATCCCCAACTTTCCAGGCAACAAGAATCAGCATCGTCTCCAACCATGCGTTGATTGAGGCCCAGAATTGTTCACAGCCACTCCAAGCTCAAAGCCCATCCAAGCAACCCTACCCCTCGGGATTGCCAGGCACAGATCCTGATGGGCAAGAACTACATATCGAATGAAAGGAAGGTGTATGAGCTGGGAAGTATCTTCACTCGGGCCTGCCATCGGCTGTGCGATTTGCATGCCGAAGACACACAATGAGCTGAAACCAAACGACGTTGGGTCAAAAAAAATTGGCGTAGCAGAGTCACAAAATGTCACAAGCATTTGTGGGGATTCCAAATGCCACTGAAAGGGTACTCCACTTGATGACCTTGATTAAGAATTATAACATATGTCCAATATACAATACTATGATATTGCTTATTTATAAAAGGGTATATGATGGCATGATGGAAGCATTTCTGATGTTGTCACCAACAGACAGTTGGCGCCTCAGTGGTTTTGTGGCTCAACCGTCGAATACTGGCAACTGGATTTTCAAAATGAACCTTTGCAGCATTCACTCCATTGGACTATCAAATTCAAGAAGCTGATTTATGATTTCTGTGTAGAAAATGGGTTCCCTTCCCTTGCAGCAGCTGCGCCCAGGAGTCCTGTTGCCCTGAAGCTGGCTGTTCATGCAGCAGTGAGCCCAGCACAGCCTGACAGGCCAGGCAATCCAATCACATTCAACTCACACTAGACTTGGCCCAATCAAAATAGCTAAGTTTTTGCTTGGCAGACGTGTGAAGAAAACGATCCAGAAGCCCAAAAAAGCCGAGCCGAGGAGAGACACTTGGGTTTATCACTCCATGTTTCGGTTGTGTGTTGAAAGCTGCTTTTCTCCTCTTCATGCCTTTTTATAGACAATGTTTGTGTAGCCAAGTTCAGCATGTAAAGTGCAGGAGATCTTTCTTTCCAAAGACTGATCTTGCGAAGCCCACTGGCGATGACCCCAAGGGATTCCGATCAGTGAACAGCTCAATGTCGTGGGCCACTGTCTTCTTGAAAAGGTTAGTTCAGGAATTTGGACATGAGCTTGTCAAGTCCAAATTTGGAAAGTGGCGATGGACAACCACAACATGTTTCAGTGGAATCGGGTGTGCAGAAACGGTGGGGTGTTCAAAAAAAATATACTGGTAATTCTATTGTTTTCGATGCACAAATAGTTCACAATCTATCATGATCCCAGAGTTCAACATCATGTTCACAGTTCACAACCCAGTTCAACTCCATCTCCCCTACCAGGCGTTGCTCAGCCTCGAATCTGCTGCCAAGAAGATGTTTCCATCCTCCAAACCTTTGGGTGGCCGACATGTTGACATGCGATGGGGTGTGGAGATTGAGGAACCATGCCAGAAAATCCTAGCCGGGACCTATGGGACCTGTTGCTTTCATGATATCATGAGCCTTGGCCGTGGCAAGAAGACCTCATGGTGCACCACCCATAAGAAATTCTGCCCTGTGAGCGTTCCCAAGCAACATGGTCGAATCTCAGCTTATTAAAATACACATGGCAGTGGATTTATGAAACTATAAATTTGCATGGCCTTCAACCATGGATCTTTCATGTTGCCCCAAGGAGATCGAATGAATATTTCAGGACTCCCTGTTTTGAACTGTTGGTTTGCTGTCCCATCCTATCATGAGAACAAACATTAACAGAAAACAGTCTGACATTTTTTCCAGGAGGGCCATGCACTCCGTTCTCTCCCATGGGACTTGGCGAGGGGGAGAATGACGTGGTGTTTGAATGCCACAAGAAGTACTACGAGACCGTTGGGGATGTTGCAGATTTGGCCATCTGTGAAAACGTGAAGGAATCCAAATTGGAAGAAACCATGTCTCGTTACCTTGGGGTAGCTTGGGATGTCAAGGCTAGCTGTGTTGACCCCCGTCTGTTTGGCCTGGGGTGTGCCAGAGCTCGCTGCTATGGGATTGGCTGGAAGAAGTCTTCATATGAATGGAGCAAACTTATCAGCTTGGAAAGGGTACTAGGAGCACTCAAGGCTCAGCCAGTGATGAAAGCTGATGATTACTTTTTTCTGACCAAGACCCCGGAGATGAAACTGAGCCCTGCTGAAGACTCTCAATTTGTATGTAACAGGTACATGTTACTTCTACCCAAAAACATATTGACAGTTCTGCTTCGTATGAATCTGAATCCTGTTTCTACTACAAATACTTCAAATACCCCAGTGGGATGTTTGTCTCATAAGTTAACTTATAATCATATGTTGGGTCTGCTGCTCAGGAAGAGAACCGAAAGGCCTACATGAATTACTCTCGTGATTGGCAGGTGGCAGACCTGTCCCAGTTGGTTCGAACTGGCCGTGGAAGGACGAACACTGTGGAAGGTCACCTTCCAACACTTACAACCAACTCAGGGCGGTTGTACTCCAAGGTGGTGTCTTCCAAAAAAAACATGTTCGATAGATTTAACAAACAGCCTTTCCCCTTTTAAAAATACGGAAAGACAATTGAAGTAGATCTGAATCTTCTCACTTTCCATCCCCTTGCAGGTGAAAAAGCGATGTTTGACACCGGCGGAGATGTTGGCTTCCCAGTGCATCCCCACCAGCAGTGCTCAGTCCCGAGCATCAGGATCGCCGAAGCTGAAGATGAATGAGGCCTCACCTGCTGCCTTAGCCAAAGCAGCAGGCAATGGCATGTCGGTGCCATGTGTGGGGGCATTTATTATTGCCTCTATCATGTGCATTGACCCTGTGCCGTGAAATTCGCTTCTCTTGAAAAGATGTGTATTAATTCAAATCAAAGTGGATAAAAATTGTGATTCCACAGTCAATTCAGTTCAGATTGATTGCAACATCAGCACCAGCTTGGAAAAAGACTCCATGCTCCTTCAGAAACCAAAAGCCTTGAGATGGAGCTTGCAAAATGCTATGCCGGCATCAAGCTGAAAATTCAAATGCCTTCCCGCAAGCCATTTTGTTAGGTTTGGATTCAGCTGCTGGGAAAGCTATGGGTAAGCGTCCCGCTTCAGGAACGCCACCATCGGCGAGCAAGGCGTTGAAGACAGACTGCCTGGGCCCATGGAGTAGCAAACTGCTAGCATGTGCCCAGCCACCCGACTGATTTACACAGAAAAAAATGGACAATGGGGGCATCTATCAGTTTACATCCAGGGGTACAATAGAGGGTTAACCGTTTTCCCGAGGGTATTGAAACAACGAGCCTCTGAGGTCCTTTGATCCAATGCAAGACCAACACCCAGTCAGTTGGTTGCTGAACAACATGGATGTGAACTTGTGCCAGACTATTCACCAATGGGTGGCAGAAATCTTAGAGGGTGAGCCTTTGCAACCGTCCAATGTGAAAATGCCGGACTGGGTTCCTAAAAGTTGTTTCTTAATCCAACTGTTAACACGAACCCCAACACATGTTCTAATCAAGTACTTTGGGCTGCCCTTTCTGCCAGGACGTGGCCGAGCTTTCTCCCTTCAAGGTGCCTCTCTTGGCCTTCACCATGAAGGTGCCTTGCGATGGCCTGCCAATTCTGGAGGATTGGATGGTGCATGCTTCGTCCATTTGGGCGGTGGGATACGAACCATGGAGGGAGTCGGTAGAAATGAAACCTGTGGATGCCAGTCTACTGGGGCAGCCCTTGGAGTTTGGCTCCCTTGAAGTCACCAAAGGTACTGGGAGGGTCAGCATTCTCTTGTTTACTGTGTGGTATTCCTACATGAAGCTCAAAGCCCTCTTGGAATCTGATGAAGAGCGTCAGGAATTCCGAAAGTAACTTGGCCCCAGAACAGTTTTGGGATGAATATTTTGGGAATGGCCCCAGAAATATGCAAATGGTTTCTAATATACCTGGGGGGCATAGATGGGTCGCCTTTGAGACGTCTAGATTCTCGAAGTTGAAAGGGTGAACCTGGAGGTGGGAGGTTCGTCCTTTTCATGATGGTACCCTTCAATTTGGTAGCCTTTCCACTCGCCCCCAGTCAGTTCTTTGGGTATCTCCTTGTAACCCTTTGATATTTCAATGGGATAGGGAAAAGGACAGGGGTGAGGTTCCTGTCAGGAACCTCGCCCCCAGATCCCAGATACCACAGACTAGGGGGGCAAAGGGTGAACCTCCGCACCCCAGGTTCGCCCCTGGAACTTCAGGTACTTGGAAAGACTAAAGGTGATGCATCTATGAATCCAAGCCCAAAATCTCGTCCCTGGCTCGACCTCCAAAACCTCGTCCTTTATACCTGTTTCAAAAGTTCGTCCTTGGTAAAATCTCAAAACCTCGTCCTTGGTAAAATCTCAAAACCTCGTCCTTTATACCTGTTTCAAACGGTCGTTCCTGTGTTGCAGACTTTTGGGGATCCCTACTTGAGCAGTTCCACTATGTTTCAAAATTATTGTTTTGTGGTTATCAAGTTATCACCAATGGAGACCATGCTTCCCATGAATATCTTTATTTGGGAAAATTGGGTGCCAACAAAATGTCTACTGAACTCAGGTGGCTTTCATGCTCCTTCATCCTCCAGTGTGTCTATATGCCCCAAGCACGTGAGAGCGACTACATGTGGCGAAGGATCCAAAACTCCCAGGTCCAAGCAGAGAGGCAGAAGAAGTCACTGCTGCAGTTGTGCATAGTGTTCCATCGCCGTGCAGCGGAAATCCAGCGGGAGCTGGGTTTCAAAAGGATGGTATTCTGTTTGGGGCATGTTTGGTTTTGGATAATCATGTGTTTGAAATAATGATGGTAATTTTCATTTTCATGGGACCAATGTGGGGCTAACTAAGTTATTCAGCATTGTGTTTGAAGTCCTTGGCAAGGATGGGGCGAACATGACCTACTCTGATGCATGGCTGAAAGCCATTGAAGAGTACAATGGGTATGGCTTTGCCAGTCGAGACCCCAAACAGCGCATCGATCGAACCCAAGCAAGTCTGATGTTGGGCTTCAAGGCTTGGATTTCAAAACCCCAGAACATGGTTCAAACCACTATTTTAACTTGACAAAGATATGCCTTAGATAGTCCCAACAACATATGGACATGTCCCAATCTAACCAGTCATTGTATGGCCATACCGTTGTTCCAAACCCATCCTGTCAGGTGGGAACTTGCGACCCGGTGTGGCAGCTAATTGTGCAACATCTCCATGTGAACAAATTTGAAGCTTCAGGCTCATGTGACGAAAAAGTTCCTCTAAAGCTAGCCAGCATGTTTTTTCCGATGTTCAAACAGCTGTTTGGATTGTTCGCACCCCATGACGGTTCAAAAAAAGTATGTTAACAAGCCCAATCCTTTCTCTCCCTGCAGAGACCTTGCTCAACAGCCGCTGGCTCCTGGGTGGTGTGCCGAGAGACTGTGAAGGGATCTGGCGGGACCTACTGGAGATGAATGATGGGAAGCAGCACCTGTTTCTTCAGAGGGTCATCCTTGTTCACACCATTGCCAAAAAAAAGGCAGGAAAGGCACAGGTACTTCGTTTGCCGCCGGCTACTTGGAACCAGGAAGCTGATGTTTCATGTCTCGCAGGGGCAGTCCTGGAAAAGATGCAATCGTTCCGAGATCCACAGAATCTTCTCACCTTCCCAGGGGAGACGATCAAGGCGGTCATGAATCGGTTCATCGAAGGGACACTTGATTTGGGATGTTCATAGAGCAATTGTCTTTTTAAATCTTTTTTTATGTTTTCAAACATTTAATCTACATGGGGTCAGAACAGTATGTATTTGAATTGCTATTGGACAACCAAGGGACTACCATGATGAGTTGAAAACAATCGTGGATGTGAAGGACCCCATGATTCGCTTGGAAGCCACCACCATGTGGATTGACAACCTACCGGAATCCAAAAAACAGAATGATCCAAGCGTGCTCAGCCAGGCAGATGGGAAGATTGATACCCTTGTCAAGTCCCAACAAAAGCTGGCGTTTGAAACCGATTGTTTATCTCTTGCAAGGGATGCAAGCCAGCTTGCCACTCTCTACAAGGAAGAGCAGTCATCTGAGAGGGCCAACCGGCTTGCGAAGGTCATGCATCTCAAGCAGGAGAACAGCTTGGGTTCCAACATTGTCACCCAGCACATGCTGCAGTATTCCCAAGTCATCTCTGGCCCGAAGAACGATTTGTATGCAGAATTGGAGAAGGTGTGGTTGATGAAAAACCCAAATGTAATAAAATATAATGTAATATAATGTAGTATCATATAACATAGTATAATATAATATAATATACTTTTATGTAGTTTAATATAATATAGTAAAATATCAAATCATATCATATAACATATTATAGTACTATACATTATATTCAAAAAAAGTGAAATATGTTTAATAAAACCATTCATATAAATATACTATACAATATATATCATATCAGATTCCAGTTCAGGTATACCCTGGTTGGTTGCAAAAAAAACCGCTCTTCAAAACATGCTTCCAATCAAATGAATTGAGACCCCTCAGTTCATGCGAGCTGCCAAAGATTGTGATGCTGGTGTCGTTGTATGGTTGGACTTCATGAAATACGGAGTTGTGTCAACTGCTGAGCTCAACAATTCAGTTGACTTAGTAGTGAAAGCTTTGGGTGCCGTGCCTGACAAAGCTTGCTGCTTCGCAATAGGGCCTCAGTTGTGCAGCGAGCGACGCAGTGGCCTACGAGACGAGTGGAGGCTAGACTATATAGGTGTCAGGAAACCATCCTCATTTGTTTTTGTTTCAGAAAATCAACTTGGTGAAAAGTGTGGGGTTATTCTTGGAAATTTCAAACATGATAGGCGAATAGAAGACAAATTTGATGCGAAGGCGGTGAATGCCGAGCATGTGTACTTGAGATGTGAACCTCCACCATCAGCCAAGCGTGCACCAATTCAGTTTCCGGGGTGGCTATGCATGATGGCTGACTGTGTGGATAATGCCTTCAGCACCTGTGCCCTTCTGCAAGACAGGAGCTTACTTATTGCACATACCCCATACCCACAATTTGTGGAAAAAAGTCATGGCATCTAACATACAAAACAAACTTTTTCTATGATGGGAGGTTGTAGCATGTAGCACCCATAGCTTATTCATTAAACCGTCCTTAAATCAAGCAAGGGAAACTCCCCCTTATCTATGAAGGTTTGTTGCAAGAATCATAATATATCCTTTTTACAAAACATGTTACCAGTAGCACCTCTTGGTGCTGAGAATAGGTATTGTCTGGGATGGTGCCCCTGGTACTCTTTCTTTGTTGAGTTTTGGATCTCCAGGTGTTTGTCTCTAAAGTCTTCAAAGGGTTGTCACTGTTCCCCAAGAAGTCTCTGGGCTGGTTTCGGTCCTTGATCTCTTTCGCTTGTACCAGTCTGCTTGCCGTGGATGGCAGCTAGTGTGTGGATTAATCTAACTCTTGTTGATGGTGTCTTGCTTGGTCTTCGGCTTACTTGTTTGGTCCGGTTGCATCTTCTTGTTCTGTCTGCTGTGTGTTTCTTTGATCTGCTGCTAGGTTGATGCAGCTAAAATGCAGTGTCTATCTTGCTCTCTCTTGTCCCAATGCTGTGTCTGTTTGGGAAACTTGCCCTACACTATCCTACACTGGTCATTGTCATACTGTCAGTCACATTGCTCTGCATTGAAGGAGCCCCCGCGACTTGATTGCATTCTTGCCTGAATCGCAGTACGTGGTGCCCATCAAGGACAGTTCTCTGACCGCGTCAGAAGGACACAGGAGCTGGGTGAGCAAAGGGTTATCCAATGGAGCATAACGGTACCCATATGTTTCTATGGCTCAACATTATATCTTTCAAAGTTAGATCCTTCAACACGAATCAAACTTAGCACGCTATATCATTATATCTTTCCAGCTTCATTCAGATTTAAGATTGTCCAACTAAGTGGTGTTCTCAATCTTGGCCAAACCAGCTAGCACCTTCCAAGAAAGCCATATGTTTTGGTATTTCAACTTTGTTAAGTAAACCCATAGTATACCCATAGTTTTTTGACCTGACATACAACAGGCGAAAACATACTAGGGTAAAACTCGTACCAAAAATATCATATGAGTATGGGGTAAAGGATAGATTCCATCTTTATTTTGTTCTCTGGTTGTAGTTAGGCTAGCCTAGGTTCATGTTAAACTTGCATTAATCCTTTTATACCTGCACACAGCCTTTGCCCAGGGCCCTTTCTGAAGCCCAAGAGAAAGCTCAGCTTCTGACTGGCAGTGGCATGCCAGAAGCTGTCCTGAAGAGCTTGCTGTCTGGATCGTCCGTTGGGGAGAAGCTTTTCGTGGTGAACCTTACCCCGTATGAAGCATGTTTGGAGAAGGTTTGTCTTCAATTCAGCCACAAAAACCCGGGGTACCAAGTGAGAGCGATGTCTTTGTCCACGGATGTTGCAACCGCAGCTTACTGTGAAAAGCTTGTGGCTCTCTTTCTGCTTGAGGACTTGGGTGTTTCAGCTGTTCCCTGGTCCTTTTTCGAAATAGATTCAAAAAAGAAAAGGAGCAAGGATATAACTACAAAATCATCAGGACACTGGAACATTCAATAATTTCTGGGATCATTCAAATCAGAAATATTTAGTGAAAATCTCAAATTAGTAAGCCATTGTGGGAGGACTGGAAGGGGGATTGCGTTCATCTTGGCAACGTTCGCCGTTATGATCCTCACCCCCCAGCTGCGATGGAATTGGATATCAGTAAGTACCCATTGAAGTTGGCTACTGTTGCAAAAGACCCTGCAAAACGTGGATGGGAAGCTTACAAGATCACCTTGAGCAATGAAACCCGAGCCCTGCATCTTGATCACCCGATTCATGGAGGGCAATGGCGTGACCTCATCCTAGACTTTGATCGAAAGACTATCATTGGATTTTTTTGGCAACATGTTGGTTTATTTTCCTCCTTAACAACCCATACCAAACTATAGCGTAACAACATTATCATAAAATGATGATTTTGTTGTCCATCCTTTGTTCACCCAAGAAAGCCTTGAAAGTCTTGACTGAACTCTGTGTTACTTGCCAAACTTCAGGTTTTGTGGCAGCATGGCAGTTCCCGTTGATGATGCCATCGTGCCTGCAGAAGATGATGTGGAGACACCGCAGCCACCTCCGCAGTGGACCTCAGAGCCAAAGAGCTTGGAGCAGCTGCTTGACACTTACATTGTCGAGCAGAAGGTGTCAGGACGGCAGCCAGGTGTTTCTCTGTATCTTACAATGGCTTCCCGAAGAGATGGCACATTGGTTGATGCTCTGGACAACCAACAGAAGTACAAACTCTTCTTGGTCCTTTGGATTGGAATTCTTCATGGGGACTTTTCGGGTTTAAACCAACCTACTTTGTAGCTACAATAGCTTAGAAGTGAGACATAGCCAAGAATTATCAAATTGATTCAGGATACAATGATTTCCCATGACTCATAGTCATAGCCCAGGTGGCCCACCAGGCTTTGGAGCTCGACACCAATGAGTTCTTGATTTGTCATGGCAAGTCAAGTTTCTTGAAGCCCGACAAGATTGTCAAGATGACACGTGAACATGTTGGAACAGGCCTGCCACAGCCTGCTCTTACACTCAACTGGTTTTCACACTGATAACTGAAGCTAGTTAAAGATGTCTTTCATGTTGCTTGCCATCACCAAGGGATGTGAGACACCTAGGGTATTCTCTGAAATTAACCATGCCCCAACCTGTACCTCCAACATTTTGATTGCCTCAGCATTTCGGATCTCTAACAACTGGTCTTGCGTAGGCCCAGGGCGTCATAGAATCAGATAGATCAGACCCCTGATGTCCAACATGAGCTTGAATGATGTGCTGGCAAAGCATGGCTTCAATAAGGACCTTTGAAAAAGTGCAGTCAACTTGTATTTACATCATGGCTGTTCAGGATGTACACCTGTGAGTGAAAACTGATCAGCTACACTTAAAATTGATGCTCGTGAAACTTGGATAGAGGACCTCAATGAGATGTTAGACCGAAGCCCTGATGCTTTGACTACCCCCCCTGCAGCTACAGCCTGTTTCTTAGGATCCAGTGCTGACTGTTTAATTCAACTCCCAATGAGTGCATGATCATCCTGAGTGAAAACCTGAAGTTTATATGGCTATGACTTTTGATATTTATCCCCATCATGTCAGCTTTGATTGGCTCCGAGGTCAATCGCACACCGCCATCCCTTTCACCTCCGGCTGGGGTCCAGGCACTTAAGCCTGCAAGTTCTGATTTGCCTCTCAAATCGCACACTGCTGAAGGCAAACAGCTGAACAAGGTTTTGTCGCCAGACCAAGTTCAAAGTCTGAAAGCTGAAGTTACTGATGCCCTTGGGGATATGAACAAAACAAAGAAGGGAGAGCGTAAGAACAAGCCACGTGAGAGAAAGGCACCAGTGGAAAAGAAACCCAAGACTGAGGCAGCTCCGAATGTTCCCAGAGGAACATATGCCCGAACAGCTGCCCAGGTGGTTCTAGCAAGTTTGGCAACCCCTGCTCGAGGACCAGAGCCCAAGCCAAAGGAGAGAGCTACCCGAAAGAGGACTTCTTCGTCGAAAAAGCCAGCATCGAAGGTCGCAAAGAGCATGAAGAAGGCGAGGGGTTGTGATCCCATTTTCAACATCAACTTGCGATGTTTTGGCATTCAGTTTTTTTTTGCTATTCTTGTTCTTGCTTGAACCCCTTGCCCCTGAGCCTGCGGCTTCCAAGTCTTCCAAGAAGGATGAGATCCCAGCGACCCAAGTGCCCCGGCGAATGATCAGTTCCAAATCAAAATCGAAAAAGAGACTACACTTAGCCAGTCCACATGATTTCAGATCAACTTGGTGTGAAAAACCACGAAAAAAAATGAGCCATTAAACCTGTCACTCAGGACTCTGATGTTGAAATGGAAGAGCTTTTTGGAGATGATCATGGTGGCGATTTGGATTCTGAGGAAGAGCTGTCTGACCACCTCAACAGCCCGACCCTGGAGTTGCCTGGTCGTGGTGATGAAGTTGATGCCAATGAGTCCAAAGACCCTGCTGAGCCAAAGAGCCTCAAAGCCGCTGGCGCTGATGACATGCGTGGTGCCTATTGGGATTTCATCCACCAGGAGCAGAAAAAGTTGAAGAAGGAATCCCCCGAGATGAGTGGCAGGGAGATCCTCAAGCTTGCTCGTGAGCGGTATCTTTGCTGCAACAAAATTTGGTAAAATAGAACATTATATCATATATCATGTTTGTTCTGCATTCTATATGTTATATTAAACATATGTGTGCTATCAGCATGCCAAGCCAATGCCCTCTATGTGACATTGTGTATAAAAAAGGCATGTCCTTCGATGTCATGTGAGCCAAAATGGACAGGAAAGAAGTATCACCTAGGTGAACCTGCCAATCACAAAAAAATATGTGGGCGTTGGATTTACCATTGTCTGTCCCATTCATGTGATTAAACCATTGATGTGTCTCCTCTCAGGTGGCTCACATGTGATGTGCGCATGGCCAGTGTGAGCAAGTTCTCCAAGAGTGAGCAGAGCCGTCGCAGGATCAAGACGATCCCATCCGTTTCCAAATCCCCAAAGAAGTAGTTTGGGGAATATAAGTGTTTTGTGGAAAGAGTAGCGCGCCCCACGTGCCAAGCTGATGCTGCTGGCAGTCGCTTAACAACAAGTCTCATTGTGAATTCACAGCTGACTCTGCTTCGAATGATTTGGATGTGGGCGCCTACTGACTCGGATATGACATGTATGTGAGCCCGTTGATGACTTTCAAGTCTTCTTTTGCGGGGCATGGGCTACTGTTGAGCAGTAGGTTTTAGATATGGAGCTTAGGCGAGAGACATCTTGGAGCTCACAAGAACACTGCTGTGAAAAAAACAGTTGACCAGTGTTCCAACCAAGTTGAGAAACAAGTTTTGTGCAAACACCTTGTAGCAGTAAGTAGCATTTATCGACCAGGTATTGGCCAAGCTTAATTCTATCCATTGTCAGGTGATCCTTTGGCACACACCATCCAGTGCCGTTGGGTGTCGGACAATGAGCGAGTCGTACTCGAAATGGCCTCGGAGAACTCCAAGAGCACCAGTGATGCCAGCCCATGTTCAATCCGAGCCCTACTACATGAACTTGAGGAAGCGAATGTGGTGGACACCAAAATCCATTGCCATCAATGTGAACGACCAGGGCCCCAAGATGCCAGCAAGTCAGGTGATTCACTTCTGAAACATCTTGGTATATTTTTAAGTACCACCCACTGCTAAGAAGGATACTGCCAAATCATACCAATTCAGATTCATACACATCCCCCATGTACAAGGTGCTGACTACTTTCTGATCAAGCCTGAGAAGAACATCCCAACATTTGCCTACACGCCAACGTTGTCAAACTTGAAGTTCTCTACGCTGGCAAGCATCTTCACACGTGAGGTGCGCTGTACAAATCCACACTCCAGATAGCAATGAAAAGTGACATTACATACCGGGTTGATCCAAACAGACTTTGACACCTGATAGGTTCTTGATGCGAGCGCCACACTCTGTCGCCACTGGAGAGTGGCGTACATGAAAGCTGAGAAGGACTTTTCTTTGTTGTATTTATTTTGCCAAAGAAGGCACAAACCTGTCATCATTTGCCCAAAAAAAATGTTATGAAATGAAATGGTTTTCTTCTCTCCACAAACCCTCCTCTGTCCTTTCCAGGAACTGATGCCAAGCAACTTGGCATAACTGGCGGGCTCATGCAGAGCATTGGAAACTGCTAGAAAGCAATGTGTGGGCTGCTGACTTTCAAGTCAAGTTGATGATTTTGTTTCAAAGTGTTTTCCAAAAACAGTGAGCTACCATCTCAGGAAAGCCTTTGTACTTTCTGCGGAACAACATCTCCCTTGAAACCAATGAAGTCTTGCGATTGGTGTGATGTGAATCCACTCCAAAGGAGCGTGTGGAAAGAATTTTGAAGAACACACTCTAAACCTGAGTGTTGTCCAATGGATGTCGTTGGGGTTGACTGCTATAGCACTAAGCTCAGCTGAAGTCACTTTGTTTTTAGTGCAAGCATCTAGTCATCTAGTCAAATCATGGTTCCAACTTCATCAAGTCCAAATATGTTTTCAACAACCTTCGTCAAAAGGTGAACTGAAGCTGGCCATGCTGTGCAGTGGGGTTTGAACATGCATCAGAAGATGTGTGAAGCACACCAAACGCTGATGATGAAAATTGGCGAGGACTGCGTCGAGATCTCAGCTGTGGTTTGCCCTCTTATCCCATCAAAATCCACCCAGATTCCAGGCACCAAATACAATGGAATAGGGATCGAATACAACGAAATTTACTTAATATATAGATAATATATATATATATATATATAGATAATATATATATATATATAGATAATATATATATATAGATAATATATATATATAGATAATATATATATAGATAATATATATATATATATATATTTAAATATTGCATATGATACTGTAAAAAGGGATTGATCAAACGTATGACACAGTTCGAAAGAGGGGTGAGCTACAGGGCACCAGGTTTTGACCCGTGATCAGATTGGGATATGCTATTGTAAACATTGGGATATATATAATAAATAAATATATATATAGTATTTTTTTATATATACAAAGAATATATGTATATATGTACAATGGATCAGTTGCTACTGCCCTTGAAATTGAACGCAGATCCCTAAAGACTCAGGACAGATGGTGTCTCAAAAAATAACCATTGGTTTTGTAAATTGAAGAGTTACCATGATTTTTTCCAGCATTTTCGCTAATATTCCTCCTATAGAAGGTGTAGCCGCTAGTCACATCATGAGATCATGGTGTCGGGTCCTGCGGCTCACCGAGGCTTTAGTCCTTTGCAGGTACGAAACCTCCGTGCTCCGCAGATGATGCCGCCGATGGTCCTGGAAGACACGGCCGCCCGGTACGAAGACACGGCGCGTGACCCGGGGGTTGGGTCATGGGTCGCTGGCTCCGCTTGTTTTTGAGGATGTGACAATTGCCTGTGTTATCAACTTTCATTGTGCCCTTCAGCGTAGCCTCCATTGTCATCACACATGACGGGCTGCTGGGAAATCCGCAAAGTACATGGTTACCACAGGGTATAAAACTCATAACACAAACCAGTTATGTTTTGTTCACGTGGATATGATGGGCTATATGAGCAACTAAATTAGTATATAGCTAAATGTTTTTTTGCGTAACATGAAGCGCCCATACATAAGTGGGATATTTTGTGGGACATGTAATTATATACGTACAATTATACGGTTGATAAGATATAATTTGTGCATTGTATGGGATATGTAATTAATATATATATATATATATGGCTCAAAGATGTTCAAAGGATATGTTTCGGATAATTTCAATGATGGATTTTTTTTTAGGGTGACGAGTAACATTGGGCCAAAAATGGTTGGTCATGTTTGATGTCAAACCATCTATTTTGGGGATCAACAATCTTGAGATCTTGAGATTCAGGGTGCGGTATCCCGGTATCTACATGACCGCAGAAATCGGTAATTTGCAACCAGAAATCAGGATTCAATTGACCATGCAAAGGATAATGTATATAATGTATCAGGTAAATCTGCATAGATCTTTAGGTTTGGCTAAACTGTTTTTTAGCTGCCTGGCTTTGTTTGGCTTGGACTTCCATTTGGGCATGGCCACTAATTGGAAACATGATTTTGAATTATCTTCGCGGTCAGTTGGATGCCCTGTATTTGTGGTTCATGTTGGGCGCCATGTTCATAACTTCGAACGTGGGCACAATTCAGATTTCAGTGCGTTTCATGCCCCAAATATTTTACAATATCGATTGCACGGGTACATTGTTACATGCATGTAAGGAATATTTGTATATCATCCCTATCTCGTTCATGTTGATAGCATGCATCTCAACAGCCTGCAGGGCAGTGTGGCCCATTTCAGATGTGTGTAGTTGAATCATGAACCCACTCATCATGGTTCTGTTATTATCACCTAAGCAGTGTTGCACAAGGCGAAACGAGTTCACCCTCCGAATTCAGTGGAAGTCTTGCACTCCCACAGTTGTCTGGAGCTTTCGAACATGCTCCGATGGTTTTTTCCAACCATACCTCGGACGATGCTCGAAGCCTAAGTTGAAGCTGTGTTTTCCTAGTGGAGATGAGACTAATGAGACCACCAAATAAAACCTGGTTGGCGGTTTGGAACATTTGTTATTTTCCATAATATATGGGTTGTCATCCTTCCCATTGACTTTCATATTTTTCAGAGGGGTAGGTCAACCACCAACCAGAAACAGCCAAGAATTCAGGGATCCTCAGGGAATCCTCAGCCGCTGGCATCGCTAAGGAGACGGAAGACTTCAGTGGAGAGATGCAGTCGACCACTGCCAGTTGGAGCTGGAGTAAACCCGGCTACAACTGGAGTAACTGGCCATGGGGCGCCAACTCGGCAGTTCTTGGTTCATGTTTTAAAGGGGCGCTTTGAAGGGCCAACTCGGCAACAACAAATGGTGACTACGAGGCTGATATGAAATCATTATAACTCATCATAAATCATCATCTTGTGGGTAGCTTAAGTAGCTTTCAATCGCAATCGCGCCAGAATCAGCGGACTTTGTGTTGGAGAAACCATCAAATGATATGAAATCACGTTTGGGATAGAGGCACTTTTTTCATTTACAAGACCATTGGAGACTTGCAAGTATGAAATTTTCATAAATTATCAATGTTTCTCCGGGGAAATCCATCGGTTCATGATTTAAACTGCCAATGCAACATGCGTTACGTCATTTTTAACGCATGAATCTGATGTATCACATGCCATTCGTATTGAGTGCCCTGGGCCCATTGAAACCAGATGAAACCAGTTTCATGCTTTTGGGGTCAATGAAATCTTTTAAGTCTCATGTTTGAAGTTGCATCGAGCTAATGGTTGTTCCAGCAAGTGCCGGAACCTCATGGAACCAAACTCATGAGAGATTGCCCTGATACAGCTCGAGCTTTGCATTGGAGACATGATGAGATATGCCAGCCTTAATTAATCTTAGTTGCTTATGTTTTTGTGCACCTCAAACAGGGGCTGTTTTACATATTTTTTGATATCTCTTCGAATAGCCTGATTTCAGAATCCACAAGGCAGTCGGCTAGACGGGAATCACCGCTCGAAGACGGTCCCTCTGGGGGGTTCAGGGTTCAGGTTGCGAATGACCAGGCGGTCCAACATACATCCCAGCATATACAATGTGGTTCCCCTCAGTTATGTTCGATGGTTTATAAACCCCATTAACTACCCTCTGGTAAATAAACATAGACCCTGAAAATAGCCAATTTTTAATGGAAACTAGTCTTCCAACCCCTATCTGCCAGGGTCTATGTTAATTTACCAGAGGGTATATATTAGAAGTTAGAAGTATCATACACCAGAATTATTGGAGTTATAAACCAATTTAGCTATCTAGGGGGCCCCACATTGTACCATCTATTCTTTTATTGGAGGTTCCTAAAATGAGGGTACCCAAGCTATCATCCAACATTGGTCACGTTTTGTTTGGAAACCAATCGTGTGTGGTACCCCAAGGTTGAGAAACAGCCGCATTTCGACATTGTCTGACAATTTGGATCAGCTTTGGGAATATCCAATTTGGGAAACTCAAAAGCTGGTACAATTTGTGACATGGCGTCTTTTTTGCTTGGTTTACAGCATGAACATCCCATGTTTTTGCCATCTCTCGTGTAGCAGTGGCACAACGCTTCACAGCCACGAGGCAAAACCACTGGATCCTTCACACAATCGCGCGAGCCCACGAAGGACTGCGAGCTGCTTGTGCTTCTCCCAGGTGAGTTTTAGTCGCCTGGAAGGTTGGGGATCAGCCATAGTTGAATTGGGGTCGTAACCAGAATCTTATGCAGTACTTGTACATGTAGTTATCCGGAGGTATACCCCCAAAAAATGCCATGCTATGCCATAGAAATGAGACAAAGAAAATCCGTATTTCACCCCAAGTCTAGTTTGCTTGTTTTTGTTCTCCATTTTTGGGGGTCAATTTTGGATGGTCACGTTAATGCTTCAATCATTTGCTGCAAATGGTGGTATCTACAAACCAGCTATCTTTAGGAAGGGTAAATAAGACCAACAAAATTTTGATGGGTAATGGGTCACATACATGGTTGGTAAGTTTCCCTAGATAATTACGATCACTATAAGGTGAGGCTCCTGTAAACGAAATCGCGAACAGTTCACGCCGGCTTGTAACTTGCGGAAAACCTTTGGGGACAAAACGCGAGCTAGTCACCTAGTCATGGGCTGAAACAACAAACATCACATGGGGGGCCTCAGCTGCTAGGATTTATGATTTATGTTGTACATATTGACAGTCAGATGTGGTCATATATTATAAAACAACTTGTAACTGGGGAAGGTGCCCCAGCTGCAGGATGCTGCAGGTATCCTCCGGTAATGAAACATACCAATGGACAAATTCTCCATGGCGTATAGCTCATTTTCCCATGAAAACCCCCATTCATCAATGGGAATTTCAGGATCCTAAAATGGAGGTACTGTACCATTGTTCAGGCCATATTTTGCTGGGATATTCCCTTACATAGGCCTAAGAAATAGGCCAAAAATATATGGTAGGTACCTCCAATCAATCGGTTCCTGAGTCATGGCCATTGAAATCATCCCCAAATGGCCACGCCAATGAATCTGGTTTGGAATAGATCTCAACTTTTCCCGATATATGTTCCATATTGGATGTTCCCATGTGTTCTCATAAAACCTCCATGTTCCTCAGGATTTGCCATCGACACCGGGGCCAGGAGCCATGGACCAATCCATCCAATCCATCGCGCGATCCACCGACGAAGGAGCTTCGTTCGGAGGAAGTGACCTGACGGATTTGGGTTCTTCGGAGCCACCTGGCCCCGCTTTGGATGACATGAAAACGGTGATTTTTACAAAAGTCAAGGCATATCATAGCTTAGTTTAATGGGGAGATATCTTGTTTTTTGATTGTCATGTTATATTATCTATGGCTAGGGTCCGATTAGCCTTGTTTTCATGATAATGGTTCCTACATAATTCTCAATCAGATTTGTTGATAGATATTCAATTCATGCGTGGGAATTATGATATGTTGCAAGTACCTGTTGTTCATTTTGAGAGAACCATGCGTTTTATGGCCTTCATTCCAGTTGCAGATGTTTTGTAAATTGTGTCCTGGCCATGAAACAAGCGAGATTGCAAACATGCACGGCATATCCCATCATCTCCCAGTCCTTCCATTATTTTGTGCCCTTGCTAAACGCGCTCTTATGTTTGGAAATGTACGGAGCCTGGCACGGTTTTTAGCTGGCCCTAGGCACTGATGTCCTGCAGGGAAATTATCTCAAAGATACAGACATCATATAGATATATCATATCTTATCATATTATATCATAGCATAGCATTTCATATCACATCATATCATACCATACCATTTGATACCATATCATATCATAATATTATATAGATAGATAGATAGATAGATAGATAGATAGATAGATAGATAGATAGATAAGATAGATAGATATATAGATAGATAGATAGATAGATAGATAGATAGGTAGATAGGTAGATAGATAGAAAGATATATATATATATATATCATATAACATAATATAATATCATATCATATTATATGATTTGTTTGTAAGTATAAAACACACACACACATATATTTATATATCACAAATAGCACGGCATGGTCAATCTTCATGCCTTATACAGCTCACCATTACTGGAATCCTTATAAGAAGAGGCTCGTCCCCCCCCCACCGTTTATGACCTTATATCTGGATAAGTTGTAACGACTTCACTGAGATGTCACTCGAATTTTGGTTCCAAGTGGGCAACGATCAAATAGCCTTGTTTCTGGCTATTCGATTACCGCATTTTACCCAGAACTTTCCAGAACATTTGGTCATAAATGATGATATGACATGATATGCAATTAGACAATATTAGACAACTGCAATTTTCCGCGAAGTCTTTCAGGTTCTATATCCCCATGGTATGTCTTTTAATCCCTTAACATATGACCGTCATCTACGGCTGCCACATCCCTGGCTCCATGGTTAAACATCGTTGAAGACGATCAGATCTCGCCTGGGACGGTCTCACTGAAACTGCGGTGTCTTTTTTCACGTGTTATAACAGTGGCCTAGTATTGGTTAATAATGGCGGATATAATTTATTAAGAATGGTTCATGATGCTTCTGTTGGCTTATTGACTAAGTTGTTGGTTAAGAATGGTAATAGTATGTAATAGTTAATGGCCGAAGGAAGTTTAGAAGTCAAACTTCCGACAATATGGACAGATGAAAAGCAGAGATGGGAAGAGTCAGAGAAGAGAAGAGAAGAAGAAAGAAGATCAAAAAAGAGAAAGTCTCAGAAGAAAG
>Ga0126342_10000578_pt1 | contig 41862 bp, 41 predicted proteins | sample Cyp1metagenome_FD_92528 | JGI IMG/M metagenome (GOLD analysis project Ga0126342, IMG submission 92528) | Coral microbial communities from Lord Howe Island, Old Settlement Bay, Australia - Cyphastrea 1 metagenome | ecosystem: Host-associated > Invertebrates > Cnidaria > Coral ...
CCTGGGGGTATTCCTTTTGTGGTGCGTTAAGTGGTGGTTTTTTTCTCCTTTTAAATTCTTTTTTAAATTGACAACAAAGACCTTGCAGAGCAAAAAAGGGAGGTGGAATCCATGTGAGTCTTTATATATATATACATATACAATAGATATGTAGATAGTATAATAATATCTAGAGATATATAGATAACATATCATGATATATTATATCATATATGACTGTATATTATTAACATTATATATATGCAGATGTTTGAAGCTTTTCAAGCGATTTGGTTGGGAGTGATGATCCCCGATTGCCTGCTTCAAACAGGGTGGATTTGGTCGCTGGTTCCATGGATTATAGAAATGGTTTCTAAGATGTCCTATTTGTTGATGGTTGTTATAGACATGGATTAGATCATTCGATCTATTTTCCAAATATAGCTTAAATAGATCTGACTTCGAAAATAGATCGATATAGATAGATATGATATATAGCTATGATTAAATAGATATAAATTTCTATGATAGATATGCTTAGTTTCTGCTTCGATCATAGAAATTGAAGGAAAGTGACATTGGAACTTTCCCCCGCGGGATGGTCCATCGTGAGCAGATAGACGGTCACGGGGGGGATTTTTTTTGGACTTTTTTGGACATGCGAAGTGCGTGAAGTAAATGTCATACCCTCTGGTAAACTAACATAGCTATTGAAAATTGCCATTTATAGTGGAATTTCCCAAGTACATAGAGGTACCCTATTGATTTACCATCTGGTTATGACTAACATAGCCATGGAAAATCCCAACCATAAATGGTGGTTCTAGTGGGAAAATCATCCATAACTGGGCCATGGTTTCCATGGCTATGTTAAATAACCAGAGGGTAAATGTCACAACTGCCGGAAACACTGCTCTATTTGGGGATGACTACGACATACTATGACCATACCTAAAGCTACTGCCGGACTACCATGGGATGGATGATAGCACGGAAAAACCATATAACTTGACCCCGGCACGTAGGCTAGATACCCTCTGGTTATTTAACATAGCCATGGAAAATGGCCCATTTATGGATGATGTTCCCACTAAAACCACCATTTACAAGGGATTTTCCATGGCTATGTTAAATAACCAGATGGTAATTGGTGGTTTCAACCATAGTATGTTTCACTTTATCTCCACTTGCAACTAGCAGGATCCACCAATGGATTCTTTAGATGCCGGAAGAAAACACACATTTGCTCCAGGTAGTACCCTCTGGTAAACTAACATAACTATGGAAAATCACCATTTTTAATGGGTAAATCCACTATAAATTGCCATTTTCAATAGCTATGTTAGTCATTACCAGAGGGTACTTCAACTATACAGGATCAGTTTTATACCACGACCATGGCTATCTCGCAGAGCAATTAAAGGTGACACAGCTCTTTTTCAGCCTGGGCTGATTGCACCATGATGGCTGTATTTTTTCAAGATCAACTGGTTTAAGTAGCAAATGTTCTCGTGGATCATGTGTTGTTGACATTTGTTGTGTTGTATTTTAAAAAAATGGAAATCATGGTATGTTTCAACTAAAAAATGGTTTCCTTTTCCAACCTAACCGTAGAAATTCTGGGAGTAGCTATGAAAAAGTATCAAATGATCACGATTGGGGGAAACCATTTCTATTCAACCAGAATGGAATGCCTCCGGGATTGACATTCAACCGGTTCTGTGACTTGGATGCCCGCAGATTCCATGGGCGGTTTGCCGAAGATTGAAACATGTGATCGATGCCAAAACGAGAGTCCCAGTAAGTGTTCAAAGGAATCACGAACATACTGGTGACTGCTGTTTCGTTGCTTTCTCCCATGGTTTTGTGATGTTTTGTGTCTTCTACGCTTTGTTGCAATAATTTGTTCCATTGGTTCAGAGATCGCTACAACACCTTGAAGCATGAGCGGCAAATTGATGACCAGAACACCCTTCGGACAACAATCTAAATTTCCCACTGTATCCTGATGTGTTATAGATTGACCCACTCAACACTTTGGCCCAGTTCCCATGCCAGTTCAGCAGTTGAGCACTGACACGTCTTTTCCGCTGCACGTTGTGTTTGTAGCCTGAACTGGCCTGGATTAGAGCCGTAGCAGCAGCAAGCAGTGCGCTGTTCAAAAAGATAACGCTGCTGGATGCTGTTTGGGCAATTGAAATCTCAATGGCGAAGCCAATCATGAAACAAAGGGAATCTGGTTGGTGGTTTGGAACATGAATTTTTACTTTTCCATATATATATATTTATTGGGAATGTCATCATTCATCCCAACTGACGAACTCATATTTTTCAAGATGGTTAAAACCACCAACCAGCGAAACAAAGGGAATGCGGTTTACAACGATCCCAACATGGTGTGTTCACCTGCATGAACGCAGAGATGTCAGATATGTTTTGTGATATCGCAAGGACAACCATCTGTGACAACACAAAAAAAATCGTTGTCACGGAACAATTCTAAGGATGTCGTGCATCATCCTGTTTCCCATTTGTTCCCTATCAACATCCTGCATTTTTTGGGTATATTGTTTAGTATATATATATATGTAGGTATACCGTATACCTGAAGGTATACGCATGTATGCTCATATTCGTGCCAATGTGTGTTTTGTTGGGTGCTGGTTGGTCTCAGCATGCTTAGTGGAAACCAAGCCACGATTGTAAGTGGTTTAATATCAATCCATACCAAACACTTTACAAGTTGGGATGGTGCCATGGCATTAAAGGGCAAAAAATCACTATTTTGGAAACACATCAACCAACGAATTCTGGGAACCCATCAACCAACTATCAACGGTAGGTTCACACGCCACGTTTGGAATTTTGCTTCTCCCATGGGATGTTTGATCCCATAGAAATAGATGGTTCACCTATTAAAAATGGTGATTTTCCATGGCTATGTTAAATAACCAGATGGTAATCCCAAACAGCGTTTTTTATGTTTCTTTGTTTATAGCCCTGGACTTCCACCATGCCCAGTTAAACTTGCACGTTCATGATAGTACATGATTCACTTGACCCCTATAGGCCTATGAAAATCACTCCGAGATCACAACTGTTGGAACTCGCACTTGTTTTCTGTCTTTGAAACAAAACTTCTGCGATCTTACGCCAATTTTTATCAAACCCTCTGGTAAACATACAAAACACTATGGAAAGATCCACCATTTTTCATGGGAAAATCCACTCTTTCTATGGCCATTTTCAATAGCAAACTGTTAGTCATTACCAGTTTGTTAATGGCTTGCTCTGCAACTCCCAGATATCGGAGCGCCCGAGGGGCCCCAGAGGTCGGATTTTTTTTTTGACGCTACGTAACTAGGCCTAATTATACTGGGATCTGTTGAAAAATAGTCATTTAAACATGTGGATGTGGGTCAAAATGGAAGACCGATGTGGGACCACAGATGTGAATGTCTAGTTTAGTATTAACCATCCATAATTTTTGGGTACCTAATTTTGACCCATACCCATGTGTCATATTTTAAACATCTTGAACATGTCGTTTCGTGACTTTCAATTCAACAGTGGAAAAAAAAAAACACAAAAAACAAAAGATAAATAGGTTTAAAACTCACATTTGTTGACAATCTGTTTGGCATCTTCACCCTTTGGTGGTTCTTGGTTATTGCCAGTCATTGCCATCAACTAATTTGAATATTTATATATATATACGTAATTTAACGTAGCTATTGAAAATGGTCATTTATAGTTGATTTACCCATTTAAAATGGTGATTTGTTGATAGTTATGTTAGTTTACCAGAGGGTATATTGAATGATGGCTATCTTATGATGGCTAAGATGGCTACCGTATGACTGGTTTAAAATATCAAACGCTATGGGTTTATAAACTATTTTTCAGATTATTTGTGGTATGGGTGAAACTTAGGTACAACACCCCAATACAGTAGTTGGATGGTTCATATATGCATATGTATATATATATATACATATTAGTATATATATATATATATACATACATATATATATACATACATATATATATATACTAAACAAGACATTCCAATCTCTGGCAGTCTGGTCCTCCAGGTCTTTAAAACACTTGAGCCGCAGGTGCAGGCGGTGGAGAGTGGCTACTGGCCGCTGTATCGCTATAACCCTGACAAGGCGGGAGAACGGGCTTGGATGTTCCACTTGTTGGTGGGTTATAATCTGTTGTAATCCATAATCCATAGATAAGCATATATATATACATATAATTCATATATACATATAATTCATATATATATATATATATTTATTTAGATAAGTGGGAATCTTCTTTATCATCATTGGGGCTTTTTCATAACGGTAGAAGATCCATGAACACTAGTCCTGAGGTCCTGATTTGGGGCAGCCAAGCAATTGACAGATGGAAAGTGGAACTTGGCTCACTTGGTGCAGCACCTTATAAACCATAAAAGGGTTAGCCATATATATATGTTATATGTCATATGGTATTATTCAATAACATATACAGTATATGGTTATATCTGGGCGGATTTTTTCATGACCAACAGGAAACAGTTGACATGAAAACAATTGAAAACATATAATTCGTGCACTAGGAATGGATTTACAGGTCCACTATGGATCTGTTTTCCATCTCTGGGATGTTCTCAAGGCAACAACTACGCTTGGGGGGGGCTTAGGAAATCGCTAAGTTGCCACAACTCCAAATAACTCCAAGAGCTATGCGTTAATTACATTTAATGACCGTAGATTTACCGTAAATCTCTCACAGTTGGGGCCCCAACATCAGACGCATCACTGGGGCCTTCGGGAGCTCCTATGGAGGTCACAGGGGAGAACAGCGGATTCGAGTTGGACAACAAACGCATTACACCGGACGCCATGGATTCGCTGATGCGCAACGAGCGCCTTGGCCGCAGTGGCCATGATTTTTCAATGTCGCCGGAAAAGATTCCTGAGGCTTGCTGTAGGAGATTAGTGAACATGAATATCCAGCTGGAGAATTGTATACCTGGTTGGTGGTTTGGAACTTTTTTATTTTTACATATATTGGGAATAATAATCCCAACTGACTAATATGTTTCAGAGGGGTTGAAACCACCAACCAGTATACCTTTCAGGTGCAAACGACCATGTTCGAAAACTTCAACCTATGAATCAACGATGTGTTCGCATGTTTCGCGCATGATTTTTCTTGATATCTCCGTGCCACTTCAAATTTAACATAGCTATTGAAAATGGCAATTGTTCATGGGAACATCAACAAACTTTCTATGGCCATGTGAAAAATAGCTATGTTAGTCGTTACCAGAGGGTACCATCTCAATGAAAAAAACATCATGTCTGCTAGATTCCATGGTGGAATTCCTCGCCATGCCCACCTACCTTTGAGGCTGTTGATTCACCAGGGGTTCCAAAAAGTCACGGTTTTGTCAGAAGGGTCCTAGATTGAGACAGCTAAAAGTTGGTACAGATGAGTCCAATAACCCACAGGATCCATGCTGGTAAATGTTACCATATATAGCATACATGGATCCTATGGGTAACAATATGCCGTATATCGATGTTTATTGGCTGATATAAAGGATCTGGGGGTTTCCATTTCCATGGTGAATCCCAAAAAAGGCTGGTTTATAAACTTTATTTCATGGAAAAAAAACAATAATAATGGATGATTTGGAGGTACCCCCATGACAAAACGGAAACCTTCATATAGCTGGGTAAATTTGATCACGACCTCACTGTTCTCCCGAACCCTGGAATCATGGTTAGGATTCGGGGAATCATCCCCAAATAGATCCAAATAGCCTTATTTCAGGTTAAAGAAATATTATCATTTAGCCAGATACAGCTATAGTATTCATGGGCTCTAGCAATTTACAACGTCAAAAAGCTGGCCTCTTAGCGGCTGCCCAGGAACCGCTTTACCTCACTGCAGCGTTCGGCCCCTGAATATGCGCAGATGTTGCAAAATGCCATGAAAGACGAGCTGCTTGGTGATGGTGGAGAAATGTGTTTCGAAAAATCTGGGTGAAACTAACTCGCAACTGATGGTGGTTTTTTTCGGACATAATGAAAATCATAGAGGATATTTCGATGGTCCGCCCCCGTTTTTTACAAACGGCGCCGGCAAGCAGCAGTTCACCATCACCAGAAATACCATTGCTGTGGCCACAACAATGCCATTTGCACCATCCCCCAGTCATCACCAAAATCACCATTTTTATAGGTGGTATAAACTTACCATTCCCAGTCATGGGTGGTTTATGGCATTGTTTTGCCCGCATTAGTTGTTGTTAGTTACAATATCCCTACGTATGTTTGCATCATTTTGCTGCCTATCTTTCCATTGTAATCCTGTTGTTGTATCTGCATTAGTTGGCCTTGCTGGGGTCAACTAGCATTGTGAAATATAGATTGAATAGAATTGCTTAGAACATGTGGAACACTTTTGGATCAACACGTTTGCATCAACACAACTTGGTTTCCGAAGCCGCAAGGTTTCCTGCAAAGTGTCGTCCCGTCGTTCCCGTCTTTGTTGAAAATACCCATAGAATCCATGGTGCTGCTATATATGGTAACATGGATCCCATCCATATACCCCAGTCATGTTAGCATTAATATACCAGCACCATGGATCCTGTAGGATATGATATTAGTCAGTCCTTTATCACAATGATTATATGAGTAAATAAACGCCTTTCTTGTTCTTGGTTGTTCGGTGATGTACCCTCCGGCAATCAAACCATAGCGCCGCGTGGATAGCGTGCGCGTGTGGTGGTGGGGTGGGGTAATAACATTCATGTATACGTGCACACCTACCAAATGCTACCCTAGAGATGTTACGCTGTCTCTTCTTGCACTTGCACATGTACTTGATGTTACGCTACAGATGTCTTCACTAGCACTTGTACACACACACACACTTAATGCTACGCTACAGATGTCTTCACTAACAAACTCAGAAAAAGACATAAGGTGAGGAAAGCCGGCACACAACAGAGTGATCGCATTTGGGACCACATAAAGACATATATTCCCAACACACTCAAGAACCATTCTTCACTTCAATATGACACTTCAGAAAGCATGATGACATATATATATATAAAGGATCTTTGTGGAAAAGCCTGGGGGCACTTTTTTCCAACTTCAAGTGTTGAAAGGTGACCCACTCGCAGCCTTGACCCAAAAAAGCGCATAAAGTGCTGCGAGGGTTGCCCGAAATCAACTTCCTCGGTAACCCTTCCATGACTTTAAGCTTCTTCAATCAACACATCCCCAAGGGAAAATTGGGGTTTTGACAACATTCCATTTTGAACCCTGCTTCAACACGGTTGCAACCGCACTGCATCCTCAAGGCGCTGTCACCATGTTTTTGCCATATAAATGCGCTAAAAATCGTCGATTTTCCCATTAACGAAGCCTCCATTTACAGATTTCCCAGCTATAAACCTTCATTTATGATGTTCCCAGCTATAAACTATAAACCTGATTAAACCTGCATTTATGGATAAATTTCTTCTTCAAACCTCCATAATTCTGGATGATGTTCCCCTTTATTTATATAAACCTTCATGCATGTATCGTGGATATCCCAGCCATACAAACCTCATGTACAATGCATTTCCCAGCCATGTAGCTGATGACCGGAGGGTAAGTTCCATGGCTCTTTCAGGTTCTTCGCCCGCCACGAGACACGGAAACGACGCGCCATGGGCGACGAGGAGTAGATGCTGTTCCACTTTGAGCTCGGAAAAATGGTGAAATTGACTGACTTGTATATAATGGATGATGTCTAATGATGTATATATATATATATATGTATTTAATTATTTATTGCTTTATTTAATTATGCTATATGATATGGTTTACGAATATTTTTCAACCTCCCAGTTACTGGCTTGTGGATTTTATGGGGACCCCCTGGCTGATGAAACCCCCATTCCCATAGAACCAAACACCCCGAGACTGTACTTGGAGGTGAAGTTGGGGTTATGGATTGATACTTGGGGTCATAACCTCCATAAGTTGGGATATAACTCCTCTAGCTATGTGAATATTGCAATATAGCAAATGATTGCGGTGACAGTTTCTTGTTGACGGAATTGGGGCTTCAATTCCTGACACCGTTCCCCGAAAGTTGCCAGGATCTTTTGGAATATCTCAAGAAGTCCATGGGAGAGCAGGTTCCGGCTGGAGCAAATGGGGAACGTGCGGCTGGATTTACGAGCAGATGTCCTACATCTGCGAGCAGATGCTAGCAATATGTAGCAGTTGCTGATATATGAATCCGACATATGTATCCGGTTTGTTGCTGACATATTATCCAGACATATTATCCAACAGTTGCTAATTGGATATATCGGGTGACAGTTTGTATCCGAAGATCTTGTGACATCTGACGGGGAGATGAGTAAAGGTACAACCAACAATCATGGGAATATATTGGGATATATCATTACATAACCAACAATCTGATGTTTGGGTGTGTCTGGAAATGGGGTATACTTCCCAGCTAGCAATTTCAAGAGGGAGAATTAAAATCCTGAACCAGTGGTTGGAATAGGGTAACCTTTTTGCAGACAAACCTATATGGAGACATCATAGGGATATAGATTGACATATCCTATGGCACTCCCATTTTGCCGGGTTGATCCAGCTCTTTGTTGGTTACATCCCGCTAGAGTTTGTTAAAAAGCTGGATTATTTTATCCCCGGAAAATCATGGGTCTCCATCTTCCATTATATCCCTACTATATATTATCATACACCATTAATGTATATTATTGGTTATGTAGTTGTATCCCCAAAAAATTGCTGGTCATACCACGTTTTTTTTTCCCATGATTGTTGGTCTAATATTGCTGATAGATATCCCATAAAACCAATCTTTTGTTTTTTTTCATCCACATCAAAGAACACACCATATATCATTAAACAATATATATATATCACATGTGTTGTATATCATATCCAAAATATAGCACATATCCAGCGTTTTATCCCAGCTTTTGGTCGATGTTTTTCGAGGTCACTGGTGAGCGTGTCACCGTGCTCTATGGCACAGATACAGGCGCCTGATTCCTTGAAGGGACGCAAGGAATTCCTAAGTGGTATATGAGCACGTTTACTTTGCCCATTTGGTACCATTTATATATATATATATATAGATATAGATAGATATAGATAGCATACATTTATATATAGCATATATATATAGAGCACATATATACATACGGCACATATGTATATATAGCACATTTATATATAGCACATATGCACATGTTTATATATATAGCACATATATACATATAGCACATATATATATATATAGCACACATATATTTATAATTAGTATATTAGCATATTATCCTATACTATATCATATTTAGATATACAACAGACATGTAGATAAGAGAAACCCCATCGTGTGTTCGTGGGATATGATCCAGCTTCTAACTGGGATGTACAGCACAAGGATCATTGTTTGGGTTTGTCTGAAAATCGGGCATAGCTAAATCCATTGGTTAGTCATCATCACATCACTATTTTTAGCGATAGCCATTTAAGCGAGGTATGCCCACTTTTCAGACATGTGTAAGTGTTGCTGGGTTGTATGTGTACTTGCGTGCCTTTGTCTTCGTGTATTGGTGCTTGTTGGGAAAATCCAGCCACAGACTTTTCTGCCTGGCAGCCCTTTTTGTACTCAGTGATCAAGAGTGCAGATGAGACATGGTCCTCAGTGGCTTATAGCGGACCTATAACCTTAACCCTTACAAGTGGGTGATACCGATACCCTCGTGCTACCAACCATCAATCGATCTAAAAGATCTAAAAGGTCTAAAGATTCGAAACTTCATCCAGCATGGGGCAGGCAATGCCGAAATGGTAGCCAAGAACTTCCAGTTCGAATTCAAGCGTCGAGGCGTGAATCTGTTCCGGTTGCCTAGTTATCTTACCTCAGGGACAATTGATTGCCCCAGTCATAGGTTTCCTGAATACCAAGACTGCGGTACGAACCCATACAACCCATACATTATTATATTGCCTATATATATATAACTTATATAACCCATATGTATATATATATATATAACCCATATATACCCATCTTAAATAAAATCAATAATTGGATGTTCTTCACCCACGCACGTCTTAAGACGCTTGGCACTTGTTGATCCCAACCAGGTTTTTTGTTGCTGGGATGATCCTCGAATATGCTGGGATGATCCGAAGCAATAGTGGTGGTTAATAGTGGTGGTTAATAGTGGTGATTTAGTGAGATTTAGTGGGATTTAGTGGGATTTAGCCTCTGGCAATGACTAACATAGCTATGGAATTTGGCCATAGAAATAGTGGATTGTCCCATTAAAAATGGTGATTGTCCATAGTTATGCAAACGTTTACCAGAGGGTAGTAACAGTTAGTAATAGTTGGTTGATGGATAATGTTTCATGATCTATGACTGATTGGTGGTTTGGAACCATGGAAATTTATGACTTTCCATATATTGGGATCATACTCCCAACTGACGAACTCCATGATTTTTCAGAGGGGGGTAGGTCAACCACCAACTCCTGAATTTCGTGGCTTCAAAATAGTGAACAATGGTGTTTTAAACTACCCTGAGTCAACCTACCACTTGCCGTACCAGTCCACTGAAAGCATCATTTTCTGCAGGCATGAAAGCGAAGTGTTTGTCTCTCAACGACATGCCAATCTCAGATCTGGCAGAGGCGACCTTGGTGATCCCGGAAGATGAACATCCCAAGATCGACCCTGGTGAAATACATCGGGGTTTCCATAAATCTGGGTAAATTATAACTTATAACGACCTCACTTTTCTCTCTCACTGGAAATCATGGTTAGTAAGGGAAATCATCCCCAAATGGCCTTAATTCAGGTTAGTGAAATATTATAATTTACCCAGATAAATGAGGCTACCCCAAGCTTGCTTAGGATGAATGGAAAATCCCTCCCAAAAAATGGATAACTGGGGGTACCCCCATGACAAAACGGAAACCTCCATATCGGATCTGTTGATATGTATGATATGTAACTATAAGGCTCCCAGGGGGGTTGGGTGATAAATGGTGAAGGCTGGAATCGCTCCAAATGATGTGCCCAGTTTGCGGAAGTCTTGGGAGATTTCCATCAGAAATCCAGGCCGAAGAGTTTGAAGTGTCCACAGAACTTGTTATCCCTGATCACTTCCAAACAGTAAACAACAGCAACAACAATAACAACAACAGCAAGAACAACAACAACAACATCATCAACGACAACGACAACGACAGCAACGACAACAACGATACCAAGGACAACAACCACAACAACCACAACCTTAAGTTGAACTTCAACATCTCCGTGTTTTCCAACGTCAGAATTTCACGCGAATATCACCAGCTTTTTTTCAGCCGTTTTTTTCCACATGTGTTTCCACATTTCATAGAAGTTCACCCTATAAAAAATCACATATAAATCATATATATATATACCATATAAATCATATATATACCATATAAATCATATATATATATATCATATATAAATCATATATAAATCATATAAATCCTATAAATCCACCATGTTTCAAATGTTTTTTTCCACATGTTCCGTGGGTCGAGAGGAGTCCAAAGTGCTGGCCATCGTGGCCACGGCTGGACAGGGAGAAATGCCCAAGAGCGCGGTGAAGTTTTGGCAGGACGTGACGGGAAGTCTCCGGGTTTTGTCATGGGGGTACTGCGGCAGTGATCATCCATTTTTTTGAATGGATTGGGAAGGGAATTGTGTTCACCCATTTTTGGGGATATCCCAAGTTATCATCCATTCTGGATAATGTATAGCTAATAATAATCTGGTTTGTGGTTTCAAACATTTTTTATGTTCTACAATATAGGATAATCCTTCCCATTGACTAATTTTTTTCAAGACGGGTAAAACCACCAACCAGTCATGGGGGTACCCTCTGGTCAATGGATTGGTTTAAAGGAAAATTTTAACCGGAAACCATGGTTTTTACCATGAAGATCATGAGGTTTTCCTGTAAATTTTCCTCTAAACCAATCCATTGAATGGGGGTACTGCCAGTGATCATCCATTTTTGTTTGGGGTTATCCATGAACGAAAGAAACGGGAAGGGATTTTTTATCACCCATTTTTTGGGATATCCCAGGTTATGATCTATTTTTTGAAGGGACAGAGCTATAGATGGGATAACCCACAAGTAAAGGCTAAGCAGGATGATGAACCACTTACATCACTTACATCACTTACATCACGTGGATTCTCCAAGCACCATGGCTTTCCATGGCTTCTTCCCAGCAAACGCGGTTCCTTTCTTCGACCAGGACATGGAAACCTTCCTGGAGACAGCTCCGGCAGACTATCTCAAGGCCACGCACGGTAGGCTGTGCACTGTTTCTGTAAACCTGTCATATTAATGTGTCATCATTATTTCAGAGGATTTCTATATATTATAATGATTACAGCAATTTATGATCGTGTCTTTTTCACCATCCATCAGTTTTGCTTCTTTTGATGGTGGATTTTAAGTTGCTTGGGGTGAAACACCACATGCAATCAGTTGCTCAGATAGTTGGAATGATTCAGGGAGTGCAATCAGTACCTTCCCTGGCAGTCCATGTCCAGATATTCTAGTGGAAAACCTACAGTCATGGCCCATGGCCCTATACCACTTATAAGTCAGTTATAATATGTTATAACCCTATTTATGGAATGATAAGCCCATGTATAACTATAAAAAGAACTGGTTTCTACGGCTTTGTACTGAACAAAAAAGAATCAACCAAAATGCCGGAGACCACCACCAAATCTGAGACTCACCCAAACATGGGCATACTGTAGGTCTGCACCAAGAACCAGGACTGGTTGGTGGTTTGGAACATGTTATTTTTCCATATATTGTGAATAATCATCCCAAGTGACTTTCATATTTTTCAGAGGGGTAGGGCTCAACCACCAACCAGAGGAGATTTAACCGCTAAACATCACCGAAAAAATCACCGAGCTTTGAGGACACCAAGTTCGCCGTCTTCGGTCTTGGAGATTCGTCCTATGTCTTTTTCAATGAGGTGACCTGGCGTTGTTTGTTTCAGTGTGTGTATATATAGGTGTATGTATATATATAGTGTAGATTAGTGTATATAGGGTGTATATAGATATAATGATATATACACACTTCCATATATCTGGGTAAATTTGATCACGACCGAACCCTGTTCTCCCGAACCCTGGAATCATGTTTTTTTTTAGGTAGATCATCCCCTCAAATGGCCGCAAGATTCAGCTTAGTGAAATATTATAATTTACCCAGTATCATGGATTAATAAACCCCGTTTACGGCTGTTTAATTGGGAGGGTACCATAAAAAAGTGTCAGATTATGACTATTGGAGGAGTACCACCCTAATTAATAAACCATGGTTTAGCAAAATCCAGGGTTGACATTATCTGATATACCCAGTGGTGGCCTCAAACGTGACAAACGTGGCTGGTTGGAAAATCATCTATCAATGGTGGATTGTCTTTTGCCACGTTTGATTAAAGGGATGGTATATATATATATACCCTCTGGTTATGACTAACATAGCCATGGTATAGATGGTCCATAGAAATAGATGCTTTAACGAACTTAAAAATGGTGGATCTTTCCATGGCTATGTTTATGTTAGTCATAACCAGAGGGTAAATCAAATTTAAATATAATAATATAAATATACCTGGATCTTCCAATATATAATTTAAATATAATTGGCTATTATGATATAATAATTATTATATACACATATCTGTGTCGACGTGTCTCTCTGTATCAAATCATGGGTGGACTTACTGGACCGAAGCAGATCTAAAAATATTGCAAAAAACCATGTCCGAAAAAACGGACGAAAAAAAGGCTGCCATTTTATGACCTCCCCCATTGAAGCTAAAATAGTGGGACGGACTCTTCGATATGGAAAACCATATCTCCTCTGAACACGTGTTTTCGCTGTGAGCTGCATCATTTTGCCGTTGGTAGGAAAAAATGCCTCAGTACCATGTGGGCGAGTCTGAAAATGGGGCATACTTCCATTTTATCATATGTTTTCCCGTTTTTTTTGATGAAGTGGTGGATTTGGGGGAAATATATGTATGACCCATGTTTGGAGAGTCTCATATGTTCATATTGTGAACAAACGTATTTTGATTTACTGCAAAAAGGAGCTTTATTGGAAGAAAATCATGATGCATCCCCAAAGACTTTCCAAATCTTTCCAGGCATCCCAATACTGTTGGAAATGTTCATGTCTTTATATGACCTCAAACGACCAGACTCCATTTCTGCGGCTTGAAGAAAGAGTTCATTTGATGGCCTTCAATGCGGGATCTGTACTCCAAACTATCCAGATATGCTGATTCAAGATATTTTTTTAATAGCCATCCAATATGTTAACAGGAAGACCCATTTCTTTGTTGTACCAACATGTCCAGGGGGGTCCTATGAAATATATAAAACATGTCAAGGAATTGGTCCTTGAATCAGCTATCTTGGCTGCAAAAAAAAACTATTTGAATCGTCGATTTCTGTTGGATTTCTGAGAAAATCGGGTATGTCCAATGGGATCATAATGATGATTATAATTATCATCATATCATTGTTCAATGATATATTATATATAATTATATATATAATGGGATGATAATCCATTATTCAACGATATTTTCATGATAATCATAGTATCATTGAATAATGGTATGATGATATTAAATGATATTTAATTGGTATGTCCCATGATATTAATTTCATTTCCATTCAATGTCCCATGAAATCCTTGATTCAACTAATGATGGTCTGGTCGTCAGACGGGATCCCCCCGCGACACGACGAGGCGGCCAAGCGCATCGACGAAGCCTTCGAGAAATTGGGCGGAGAGCGGGTTCAGTCCTTGGGCGCCTTGGCAGCACCGGAAATGTGAATTTCTTGCAAAAATCCATGGGAATTTCAGAATCCTAAAATGGATTTAACGGTGGTTTAATGGTGGTTTAATGATGATTTAGTGAGATTTAGTGGGATTTAGCCTCTGGTAATGACTAACATAGCTATTGAAAACGGCCATTGAAATAGTTGATTTACCCATTAAACATGGTGATTTTCCGAAATAGCCAATACTCATTTTGATGATGCTTCCCCATCATTATCCTGAAAACATATGGCATCCATTTTGCTTTTGGATATTCTATTTTGAGGCAAACTCATGTGGGAATCTAAGCCACAAAATATGATGTTCAAGAGCAGATATTTGCTGCTTGGTGGTTTGGAACATTGGTTTAGTATGGAATAATGATGGTTAATGATGGTTAGTAATCACTGGTTGGTGGGTTGGAACATGAATTTTATGACTTTCCATATATTGGGAATGTCATAATCCCAACTGACGAACTCATATTTTTCAGAGGGGTAGGTATACCACCAACCAGTTGACATGGAAGTGGAGTTCAACACAATATGGAGGATGCGTTAAAAAAACGCCAGGCTTTACCACCAAACGAATGATTTTGCAGACATGGTTCAGATATTTTCAGGTTTGGTGAATTATGATGAAATTCAGCCAGACAGATGGGATGTTCAGTAAATATTCCTATTATAGGTTGTAATATGTTGTAATAATTTCCATATATGTCCATGAAACCTGGTAGTATAATTCCATATGACCAGATATAACCAAGCAACAATGGTACACTCTGGTAATTTTTCACATAGCTATTGAAATGCTATTGAAAATGGCCCAATCGAAATAGTGGATTTTCCCAGCTATAAAATGGTGATTTTCCAGTTCGTTTTTGGTATGTTTACCAGGCCGGGTAATCCCAATATTATCCCCCTATAAATTCCTATCAAACCCCATGGTATAATTCCATATAACCATATATAACCATATATAACCAGAGGGTAATCCCCATTATATCCCATGTAAATCCCATATAAATCCCTATAAATCACTGTAAATCCCTATAACCAAGCAACAATGGCATTATTTTTTTCGCCCTGGTGGCTGTCCAACGGACCGTGCCACTCGGTAAAAATCTCGCGACGATTTTTCCGTGTTGCATCGAGGCTTGGGAGATGATCAACACCCCGCAGGGAGCCCAGGAAGAAAAGCCAGGATCGAAGTTGTCCAACTCATCTATGGTATATCTTTATATATATAGTGTAGATTAGTGTTTTTTTAGGGTGTATATAGATATAATGATATATACACACTTCCATATATATGGTATATCCATATATATATAGTGTCTGATTGGTGGATTTAATGGTGGTTTAATGGTGGTTTAATGATGATTTAGTGAGATTTAGTGGGGTTTAGTGGGATTTAGCCTCTGGTAGTGACTAACATAGCTATTGAAAATGACCATAGAAATAGTGGATTTTCCCATTAATCATGGTGATTCTCCATAGTTATGTTAGTTTACCAGAGGGTATCCATGTATATATATATATAGTGTAGATTAGTGTTTTTTTAGGGTGTATATAGATATAATGATATATACACACTTCCATATATCTAGTTAGTGAAATATTGTAATTTAACCAGATATATCACGACAGGATGGGGCCCCCAGTTGCCTTAGAAAAGTGGTGGGTTTTTCTATGGTTTATGGATGTTTATGGTAGATATAGCTAGAGTTAATGGATGTTAATGGGGCTCACAAACCAACAAACATAACTGGGGGGCCCCATCATGTATGGTATTTGGAAGTATTTGGGATATATCACCAATGGGTATTACTAGTGATATCATGAATAAAAAAAACCTGTTCAGTCTGGGTTTGCATTGGATAAAACGACCGGGAGAACCCCTGTTCTCCCAGAGCCTGGAATCCAGCCGGTTTATTTTAGGGAAATCATCCCCAGCCGCAGTTTATTCAGGTTAGTGAATGATTACCCTCTGGCAATTTAACGTAGCTATGGAAAATCACCATTTTTAATGGGAAAACTCACTATAAATGGCCATTTTCAATAGCTATGTTAGTCATTACCAGAGGGTATAATTTACCATTGCAATCATCCCATTGGATATCATCCCAGCCGCAATTTTTTCCAGTGGTGCGATATATTGATTAGATCAAAAACAAGATCTATAGATCTAAGATCTTTAGATCTTACATAAATATTTATGTATCATTGATGGTTATTTATATCAGTTATATCACCATTTGTTGATGCTTAAACCATCTGAAAAACCTCCAAAAAGGTGCTTGGTTAAATCATGGCACTGCTGGTTGTTTGACTCAGCGCCAGGGACGCTTTGATACCGAGTTGGAGGCCTCTCCAGTGAGATGAGTAGGTGAATGGCTTAAGCAATGTTTTTTTGTAGCCACACAAGTGGGTTTATATCACTTTCGTAATAGGTTTAAGGTGGTTCAATGGGATATTTCATGGTGATTTAATGGTGATTTAACGGTTATTTATGAGTCAATATGTTTTGCTTAATTAAGTATAGGGATCAGTGATAGATCATGATAGATCTAATGTATCTGATATCAACGATGGAATGGGTACTGAACTGAGAAGAGATGGACATATCTGAATATATTACGATACCCTCTGGTAATTTAACGTAGCTATTGAAAATGACCATAGAAATAGTGGATTTTCCGATTAAAAATGGTGATTTTCAATAGCTATGTTAAATTACCAGAGGGTATATCAAACGATATTTTATGACAACCTTAGATCGCGACGTCTCTCTCTCTCTCTCTATTTGATGGTTAGGGAAGCATCCCATAAATCGCCCTGTCCCAGGCTGGTAAATACAATAAATTTTAATAGATATGTATTGCAAGAATGGATGCGTGCCGTCTAGTGGAAGTCATCTACACTTATGGCAATTTAGTTATAACTGGTTATGAAACTATGGGATTATACATAAACCATAAACGGGGCTATGTCAGTACTTATAACTGGTATTTCGGGCCATAACTGTAATTATAAATAGTGGATCTTCCAGCAAGCCATGTTTGATTGACAGGGGCTAAATCTCGCGTATCTGTTTGATGTCAGAATTTGGGGTTCCTTATGATTTCCCACAGATGCTCGGTATATGGTACTGGTTTAGGTGGTTTGGAACATGATTTTTATTGCTTTCCATATATTGGGATTAATGGATTATAGTGGTTTAATGGATTTTTATGATTATGACTTTCCATGCAGTTGGGAATGGAATAATCATCCCAACTGACGATTCGTCATATTTTTCAGAGGGGTAGCTCAACCACCAACCAGGGTATATTGTACAAACATTTGCTCCAACGGCCCATGTGTACGTTTGAATCTGCATCGAGCGTACGTGGATATAAGTGGTTGATCTTGCGCATTAAATATACCCTCTGGTTGTTTAACGTAGCGAACTGGAAAATCCATGAAATAAACTGAGGTTTATAGCTGGGAAAATCATCTGTAAATGGGCCATTTTCCATAGCTATGTTAAAAAACCAGAGGGTATCGATAGTTACAGATTATGACCATACCTTATATTATGAAATGTATGTATATATATATATGTGATTGTGTATGTGATAATTGAATATATATATATATACATATATATATACATATTTATATATATACATATATATATATATATACATATAGATATATTTACATATATATATATATACATGTGAAGTGAGTGAATATAAAAAAATACGTACATGTTGTGACCACGGTATATATTGGTTCATATCATAGTAGCCATGGCGGCTGCAGGAGTGGAGCCCTGACTTCTACGACAACATCGAAGCTCCAGAGCCACCGCAGGCGAGGAATGTCTCCAACCATTTGAGCCATTAACGATACCCTCGTGTTATTACATACGGTGTGTGTATATATATATACATGGAATATCAACATACATTGTGGAATAATGCGGAATATCTAGAAATCATGATATATGGACACACATTCCATGGTATACATAGTACTATATTATCATATAATCATATATGGAATGAATATATGGAATATCACCAACCTGTGGGATTTTTCATGGGATATTTTTGCATCAACGATCGATAATGGATATTAATGGTTACTGTCAGATCTGTAAGGAGATTTACTACCTGGGTTTTTGGGGATTATGAACTAGCCAATTTTCCTGGGATTTTTGTATCAACCAACTAGTACAATGAGACAGACTAGGGGTAATGGCTCATTTGGTGGGGATACCCTGCAGCATTCACAAGCATTAAAGAATGGAAAATCACCATGTTTTAACAGGTAAATCATGTATAAATGGTAATTTTCAACAACTATGTTACACCACTGGGATTGTATTTCATGGGATACACTGTCATGGAACTTCATTAATGGAACATATATGGGCAACCATCATTGGACCAACCCTTCGATGAACATATTTGTAATGGAATATATATATATATATATGTGTAAATATTTACCATCCAAAATAACTCTGTTGCCAATTGACAATGAATATGGCTTTGTCGTGGAAACTTATCCCCAAATAGCCACATTTCCCGGATTCCAGGAAAAGATAAATATTTTTCTGGGACGTCAAATGGATGGCTGCAACTAAAAACTGAGGTAAGGCCAAATGTTTGGTGATGTTTTTGTATAAATATCTATCAATGGAATGATATTGCTTTAACCTAAGCAGCTAAAGTTGAAGTTGTTGGCAGGGTATCTAAGATTATAAACAGCTTCGAAGTTCCCAGAACATGCATCCAAGACTTGTCCAAAATTGGCCATGTATAATGTCAAAGTCGGATTACCTACCCCTGGTTGATGGAAAAATAGAAGGGTTTCTTCCAAATATCCATATTAATATATATATATATATCCACATATACATATATACACACATATATATATATAATTATATATATATGTACATATTGTTTTCAATCATACTACCCTCCTGTAAACGAAGACTTCGACGTTTTTGTTCTCGACCGAATCTTCAGGAGTTGAGTCCTCCATCCCATTTGGTGGAGATTTTGCCGGCAGATGATCCGAAGGCGCTGGCCTGCGGCGCTGTGATATCTTGCCAGGTGGAATGGCCTAGTGATATCTGGCCATATTTTTGGCCATATTTAGTGGGGATATTCCCTGAAATTTAGGCCTGGAACATGGGCCTTATATATGGTAGGTACCTCCAATTTAGGATCCTGAAATGGCCATTGATGATATCTATCATAGTTGCACTATAGTCATTGGAGTTATCTTCAGCAACTTAGCATCAACTTCATGTGAAAAAAAGTCGGCCTGACCTTGTGTTGGATATTAAAGGCAACATGGTTATCTACTGAATCTACTTCTTATTCCAATGTGTCAATTGACATTACCTCAAATCAGCTTTTGTCTGAAGATATGGTACCCCTATATGGCCTCTGACTAGTCATCATGTTCTCTATGAAAGTGCGCCATTTGCGGTCTGTCCTGACCCCAGGTCCGAAGGTCCATTAATGGGTCCTATCAATGGATGGCACAAAAATTGGATATCAATGATTAAAATGGATGCAGAAAAATGTGAAAAATGGTGGTTGCATCAAAAGTATTTCTCCATCCCATGGTTCTCTTTCGGATGGCCTTGTCCACACCATGACGGATGACCGATGATCACATGATAGTCCTGCAAAATTGGCCGAACACATCCTAAAACGTAAGGGAGCTATTGAAAATGGCCCATTTATAGTGGATTTACCCATTGAAAATGGTGATTTTCCATAGTTATGTAAACGTTTACCAGGCCGGGTAACACATCCTAAAACTGCCAGCGCTATTGAGTTCTATCAAAGCAAATTCTGCGGATCTCGCATATCTCCCGGGATTAATGCGGATTGATTAGGACCAAAACGGGTTGCTTTCAGCTTCAGAATCTCTATTGTTGCAACTTTGTGTCTTTGGCTAACGGTAGTGGGTTTCGTTTGCATAACTATATGATTCTCATGATTTCATGAACATCTCCTGACATTACCGCCCTCACAATTTCCATATACCAGATCAATAGCCATTTTAGGAACCGATTGATTGGAGGTACCTAGCATATATTTTTGGCCTATTTTTCAGGCCTAAATTTCAGGGAATATTCCCACAAAATATGGCCAAAAATATGGTACTAACGTAATTACCTCCATCTTAGGATGCTGAAATTCCCCATCTGAACACATTTTTCCCGTCTGAAGTCCATGTTTTATACCACGCCTGAACTCCACCAAGTTCCAGGCAAAACGCATGGAAGCCTATGTGCCCGCTGGATCTAAGCCCGTGCAGATGACGGTGAAGAGGCCGAAACTTTGTCCTGGCTGATGGATATTTGGGAATGATGGTTTAAGGGGAATGATCCCAGTATAGTCTTATTTCAGGTTAGCAAATTAATCTTGATTGCCTAGATATTTGGATGGCCTAAACATATTGCATTTTGCTGTATCTTTAATGGACGTTGGCCATTTTTTGGGTGGAAATATCTAGGAAAGAACATCAGAGAGATGTTTGAATGGAAATCCATTTTGTTGGAAAAATCATGGATGGACATGTCCAAATTTCATGCGAAAATATGGGAAAAGTGTCTGTAGATGGCCTAGCATTGATGATTATGACTTGTATGGAGCAAACATGTTTGAACGATTGTGAAATCATTCTAGTGGTTTGCTCCAAAAAGAATCGTTCAAAGATGTTCGACTTCTTTTTTGTGGTTTGCCAAATAATATGGTTAAATAGTTGCCATATATATATACCTATTGTTTGACTATTTATCTGGTTGGTGGTTTGGAACATGACTTTTATTTGTCCATTCAGTTGGGAATGTAATCATCCCAACTGACGAAGTCATATTTTTCAGAGGGATTGAAACCACCAATTAGTATTATTGTTTGACTATTATTGTTTGAAATCATTCTGGGTTTAGTAGAATCCGCCTGAATTCTCAGGGTGGAAGCTTGGGGATGTGATTCAGATCTCATCTCAAGTGAACCTAGCGGTCCTGGCGGTCCTGCCCTTTGAATTCACTTGGAATGACACCCTGGGAGACGGCTCAGATCCATCCTATTCTGGTTGGTGCTTTGGAACATTTTTATGACTTTCCATATATTCGGAATGTCATCATCCCAACTAGTTACTCATATTTTTCAGAGGGGTAGGCTCAACCACCGACCAGTATTCTAACATTTTCTATAGGTGATTGATGATAATCAATGTTTTTCCCATTGAAACCCTCTCGAAATTGGGCTTCAAGCATCGGTTAAATGCCGCTCGTTGTTTTATTGATCGCCAGGTCGACAGTGCCCGAGGGCTATGAGCGTGCCATCGATCACTTCGAGTTTGACCTTACAGGTTCGCCCGTAGTTTCACCCCAGTCATTAAGTCTGGTATCACATGAGCAGTGGCTGCTAAACCCCTATTGGTTGATGATTAGTTGGGGGATTATACTAGCCTTTATATATTCGAGATTATAATAATCCAAAGAAATCCCTATAAACCTGGAATTATAGAGGGATTTTGAACACTGCTCAAGTGGTATATCATGACGGAGACTATTCATATATATATATATACATGATATAGCAAATCTGATAGATGATATTGGTGGCACATATATATATATATATATATATAATTATATATATAATTATATATATATATATAATTATATATATATAATTATATATATATATCACTAAGCATACTACTACAGTTAAAGGGTGTTACCAGCTATAATGGTGAGTTTGATTTTTGTTCCATAAATGGGCTTATTTCATTGACTTATAAACCCTAAAGGGCTGTAACTTTGCTTGTTGAACAGCCAATTGAATGATTCTAATGCGAGTAACGCTCCTGCGTGAAAGAAACTTCAATGACCAGCTTGGTGGTTTCTACTAACAACCGCGATCTTTAGTTAACCCAGAAATAAACTTAAGGTAAATCTACTAAATTTCTATAAATACATTGTAAAATTTGTAAATAGCAATTTCATGAGTCAATTGAAGATGATATTTGTTCCATTTCCATTTCCATTTCCATCCAGCCTTCACCTCATCCGAGCCAGTTATGGCACAGGTAGCGGCCTGAGCTATGAACAGGGAGATTCCCTGGGCTTGTGGCCTTCCAACCCCAAGAAGCAGGTGGAATGACTGGAGATGGGAGAATTCTTCGTGCTGATCACTTGATGTTAAACAGCAAAAAGCCTAATATACTGCAGTAGTGGTGGTTTTTCGAGTGGTTAGTAACGGTTAGTAATGGTTGATGGATAATTTTTCAGAGGGGTAGGTACACCACCAACCAGCATATACTGCAGCAGACTTGAAGCTCAACATTTTGAGACCGATCTTCAGAGTTTCAGAAGGCAATCTAGCTGCGAAATTCAGTGTGAATGCCTTGAGACCAGGCTGTCAGATGCTGCAAATCATGGTTTGTTTTCCCAGTGAAAGAGATGATCATCCATCCATTGATAGGACTTTATGCCCGTGATGTTAGGATTCCAATATGGAGCGGATGTTGTTGAAAGACCCTAGCAGCTCAGCATCCGACTAGAAATAGCCTGTTGTGGGGATGAGAATTACGGTGAGTCATCCTGAAGGACCGTCCTGGGGTACACCGATCATCACCAATGTTTTTGTCATGTGAGTTTTACCAAGAGAGACTTGGAGAACTGGGGGTCACCATTAGTTCATTGACATAGCAAGAGGGGTTACCCTCTGGTAAACTAATGTAGCTATATTATAATATTAATATGTGTGTTTAATGGGTAAATCCAGTATAAATGGGCCGTTTTCAATAGTTATGTTAGTCATTACCGGAGGGTATACAGCAACTTATTGTGTCTAATTAATCAGATTGATATTATAATCAGACCGTTTCATGACAACTATTTGTCGCTGATACATTGGAAATGATGGTGAAATCATTCAAAATCCAGTGTGAATCTGCAAAATCCTCATGAAAAACCACAGTTATGGCCCGAAACACCAATTATAAGCAATAACCCCATTTATGGAATTTATTATCCCATTGAAACAACCAGTTATAACCAATACATGGCGACAACTGCAGTATAAATTGGTGATTTTCCCATCTTGCTGGTGGAATTTTCTGCGCAGGTGGATATGTGCCTCATGGCTCTCAACATGAAAGGACCGCCCGCAAAAAGGGTCTGAAAACCTGTGGATTCAATCAATAAACATTATGATTTACCCTATGGTAATGACTAACAGTTAGTTATTGAAAATGACAATTTATAGTGAGTTTTCCCATTAAACATTGTGATTTTCCATAGTTATGTAAACGTTTACCAGAGGGTAATGGGATTTAGCATGAATCTATTGGGATTCAATGGTGATTTAATGGTGATTTTTGTGGGGATTTCATGGTGATTTAAGGGTGATTTCACCAGCAAAATGGGTGTTTTAATGCGGATATGAACCATGGAAGCTTCATGTATTCATGGAATGGAATCCATTCATACCATCCCTTGTCATCAGCTTTTTTGGCTCAAATTTGGGAAGTCAATGGGCATTCTAAAAAATTGAAACCAGATGGTAATCAGTTGATGATCATAGGTGATTATATACGACCCAAAGGTAATCATTTGATGATCATTCTGTCATTCAAAAATTTTGAAATCATGTTGTCAATGTTGTTTTTCCGCAATCTTGAGGATTACAATGGCTATATGATTGGGCATGTTCAGCTATATGGCTACATGATTCTATATGTCAATGGGGGATTTTTTTCAGCAATCTTGGATCAGATGGTAATCATTTGATCATTTGAGCAGTGGCTGCTAAAGCCCTGTTGGTTGCTGGTTATAGGTGATTATATACTACCTACGCTTTATATATTGGGGATTACAATAATCCAAGAACGGGGAATCCCTATAAACCAACCCGTATAATGGAATGATAGAGGGATTTTGAACACTGCTCATTTGATCATGTGTGATGATCTTTTGAACAAAACCAGGGGTGGCTCAGTCACCACTCATGCAAAACACTGCCTTTTTCCTTAGTTTGTTGGCCATTATCAGCGTTTTGATTATTTTCCCAGTTCTACTAGTAATATATCCCTACTATACCCTTTGTTTTTCGCAATGGCTAGCTCAACGACCGAGGGGTCAAGAGGTAGACTTTGACCCAAGTCTTTGTTTGTCATTTCCGCATTTTCATTGCAGTGATCCCAGTTTTGGTGGTTCAACTTAATGTTGTACCTGAATATCTTCCCATGTGTTTAACTCCAGAGTTGGTTTCTGGAGCTTCCGTGGCTGATCTGGCAGATGGTGAAGACTACCCTCTGGTAAACTAACATAGCTATGGAAAATCACCATTTTTAATGGGAAAATCAACTATAAATGGCCATTTTCAATAGCTAACTGTTAGTCATTACCATAGGATATCTGTTCCTGTCATTTTCCCACCATCCATAGGTCGAGAGTCCAGACCCCCATCCATAGGAGATGAGATTCTGTATCTGCGACCCATCGATTCCAATCGCTCCGTGCCACTGCCAGAGGTCATTGATGTTTCTTGGCGTTATGACCAGCTGCCGTACTTGTCCATGGTTGGTTTTACCATGCTTTCCAGTGTATCTATTGTGTTTATTGTTGGCATAGATCCCCTATTTATATATATAGCATTTGAATCATTGCTATGTTTTGAATCATTGATGATATTTACCCTGTGGTTATTTAACGTAGCTATGGAGAATCACAATGTTAAATATGTAAATCATAATGTTTATCATCTAGAAATAGGTCATTTCCCATAGCTATGTTAAATAACCAGAGGGTAACTGATTTATCGATATTTAATTACCATGTTTAACTGGTTGGTGGTTTGGAACACTTTTTATTTATTTTCCCCAATAGTTGGGAATAATCATCCAGTCTGACTGATATTTTTCAGGGGGGTAGGTATACCACCAATTAGTTAAAGGCTCTTAAATCCCATTATATCCCATATAAATCCCTATAAATCCCATTATATCCCTATAAATGCTATAGCCTGTTCATAGAGGATATGGATTTCCCATGCAGGTCCGTAGCCTCTTGACGCAAGTGCTCGACATCGCTGGTTGGCCCAAGCGACGTTTCTATGCTCCTCGGCAATGTCACCACCCCCGCAGCGGGGGATATTGTCTGGTTGGTGGATGGGAAGATTTTTTATGACTTTCCATATGGGTTTGTCTGAAAATAGGGTATATTCCCAATTATAGCCATTTAATAGGGATAATGATCATTAACCATTGGGTTTAGGGGTACACTATTTTCAGACACACCCATATATTGGGAATAATGACCCCAACTGACGAACTCCATGATTTTTCAGAGGGGTAGGTCAACCACCAACCAGTTGTTGATCTCTGAATGTTTTGGACCCAGTCTTGAACTGTTTTGAATGCCTTGTGCATGACGAATCTTGTGAAAATGCTGTTGTCCCACCTCGGTAGGATGGAGCCGGGGTGATGTTCACGTGGCTCCGTGAACGGAGTCATGAGTAAATGCACCAATCGTCGCAGGGGGGACAATCTATTGTGGATGATTTCGGGATTGACGCTGATTTTTTTCATCACAAAAAAAAACATATCATCGGATGTAAGATGTAATTTACAGGATATAAGATGATGTAACACCAACATTTTGTAGGACATGAGTGAAATACGGGGGTTCCCAATGGGGGACCGAAACATACCGAAACCGTCATGTTGTTCAAAGGTGGAAACAAGGTTCATTACTCCTAGTTGGATGCAGGAATCGGATCTGTGGTACATGTTGATAAGCTTTAAACAATAATATAATATTATATATATATATATACTATGTAGAATATATATACCTTATGGTAAATAAACATAGACCCTGAACATTACCAATTTTTAGTGGAAACTCATCTTCCAACCCCTATCTGCCAGGGTCTATGTTAATTTACTAGAGGTTATATATATATATATATATTGTATTATATATGTATACCTGGGGATATCCCATGTATAACTGAGCTATATGCTGAAGTTTATATCCACTTCAGCCACCTCAAGTCATGAGGAGATGCTGAAGCTCAGCGCAACTGATGCAGCCGAGAAGGAGATGAGGGCGAAGTTAATTTCAAGTTCAATGGATTTGTGATTTATGGTGATTTATAGGGATTTATGGGGGATATAATGTGGATTTATAGGGATTTATAGGGATTTATAGGGATACCATGGGGATTTCAAGGGGGTTTATAGGGATTTATAGGGATTCATAGGGGATCTCATGGGGATTACAGTACCCGGCCTGGTAAACGTTTACATAACGAACTGGAAAATCACCATTTTATAGGTGGGTGAATCAACTATTTCTATGGGCCATTTTCGATAGCTATGTTAGTTTACCAGAGGCTAGTTGGTAGTATAGGTGTATGTCTGTATATATAGACATACACATTCAGTATATGTGTATATGTGTATGTGTGTACTGTAATGTTATGCTATGTTATGTTATGTTTTGTTTTGTTATACAGAGCACTGCGGTGCAGTGTAATGCAATGTAATGTCATGTCACGTAACGTATCCAGACATTACATAATATACACATATAATCAAGACGAATCAACCCTATTTGATGATGATGCCAACTGAGGGGTTTTTCACCCACCAAGAGAAATGGATTTTGTCAAAGTCGCCATGGGGCCCCCTTTCGAAATGGGTGGAGCAGAAACATTTGGAATGTTATAGGGATACCCTCTGGTAATTTAACATAGCTATAGAAAATCACCATTTTTAATGGGAAAATCCACTATAAATGGCCATTTTCAATAGCTATGTTAGTTTACCAGAGGGTAACACCATGTTTGGGTCTATCACCAACTTTCGGGGTCTATCACCATTTTTTTGGGGTCAATGTTTCGAATTGATGGCTTGGGATAACATGGGATAACCAGAAGAATTGTGGGCTTTCGGAATGCGGTCAGACATCGGGTGACATGTGTTGACCAAAAAAAAATCGGGCAGTTCATCATCCACTGGCAATGGGACTGAAGAGTAGGCGTGGATTTGTGTTTGGAAGAAATGTGAACCTTTTAGATCCTTTTAGAGGATCTAAGCGGTCAGAAACTCGTGATTTTTTGTGGTTAGTATCCCAGATTGGGCGTGACTTTTGAGGAGATGAACGTGTTTTAATACCAGCTCGTGTGAGTTTTTTGTGTCGCTACTTTCAACACGTTTCGGTATTTGTTGTTTATCCAGTTTTTTAAAGTTACCCTCTAGTAAATTAACAGTTGGACCCTGAAAATCACCAATTTTTATAGAGGAAACTCGTCTTCCAAGCCCGATGAATGCCAGGGTCGTCATGTTAATTTACTGGAGTGTATTGTTGTTTCACCGCAGAATCTTCTACATCAGTTGGTCAACGAGAGTTGATGACTATTTTGGATAATATCTAGGTCTATTTCTAGGTCAATCGTAAATCGTAGCTGGTGGTTTCCTAAAATTAGTTTAGTCTTAGATGGATACAAACTAATCCTGACTAGTCTTTTGGTATCAATGGGAATATCTACGTTCACCAGCAAAGAATTTTCATTTTTTGCGTATCTAAGATTGGCAATGATATGATGGACAAATGCACAATACAGTGGGAGCAACTGATAACTGCCAACTGCACGTTCCTTAAGCCATCACTTTGGGTTGGGGACATGTCTTGAATGGGGACCAAACATATGATGGCATCGAAGTGTCAGAATATATCAGAATGATGTGCCACACTTAGTGCCACACTTGGGAAGATCATCCTCATGATTCTCATGCATACCATCTGGTTATTTAACATAGCCATGGAAAATCACCATTTTTAATAGGTAAACCATCTATAAATGGGCCAGTTTCCATGGCTATGTTCAATAACCAGAGGATAATACTGTGGATGGTTGCGAAATCCTGCACCAGTTGCTAGATGGTTTGTCTCATTATAGTCCCATTATCATTTAATTTCCGTGTTTCATAATTACCAATAGTTTCCAGCTGGTGCAGGGTTTTGTGTATCCTCCTCAGTATCACATCTTTGCTTCCTTGAAGTCAGCAAGCAGATCGTTTGACAGTTTGACATAAGAAAGATCAGAACCAGCTACTTGGGATGTATGTTTATAAATATATGTGTATACATACATTACATGACATTACATGACATGACTTAACATAACATGACATGACATGATATGACATTACATTGCATACGTGATTGATATCTTTGTCTCGAATTTCTATACATAGATATATATATATATACAATATTATATATATAGATATATATAGATACACTCGAAACCCAAGATGAATGTCTCGATGCCCACAAGAAATCTAAAGGTTCCGCTGAGTTTGGCACCGCGCAGATGATACGCAGCTTTTGTTCAAACCGGCGTCAAATCGGCAGCACGACGCGACGTCACTGGAATGGTGGGATAATGGTAACGAACCCCAAATGACTTTACAGTTATGTGGGATAATTATGGATAATTATCCCCATTAAAGACCTCTAAAATTTATATTCATTTGTTTGGTGATAATCTCGTATGAATGACCCAAGAAAATTCAGTTTGGTGAATTCTTATGCATCCAGATGGCTTGGTGAAGAATCGCATTTCGCCCAAAAATGTCACTGTCATCAGCTGATTGGAGCATGCCTAGCCCATACAACATGGATATGGATGGATATGGTTATGGTTATGGATATGGTGATGATATATGGTAGAATATACAGCTCATGGTGATCAAAAAGTCTGGTTGGTGGTTTGGAATATGAATTTTATGACTTTCCATTCAGTTGGGAATGTCATCATCCCAATTGACGAACTCCATCATATTTTTCAGAGGGGTTGATTTGAAACCACCAAAGTCAGATGATTATTAACCATCATTAACCATATAATAACCATCATCATTACCCATTATTAACAGTATATCCAACATAACTACGGAAAATCACCATTTTTAATGGGTAAATCCACTATTTCTATGGCCATCCCAACTGATTTTCATAGCCGATGGGTCAACAAGTCAACCTCGGCTCTGCTGAAAAACCTCCGACGCGGAACGCGTATCAAACGCGTCCAACATGGCGATGCTGCAAAGTGCCCTGAGCGCTATTCTGGACACTTGGACAATATGAAAGGCTGATGATTGACTCCTATAATATATATATATTGTATAGTATTAGTATTAGTATTATTACTATTATTATTAGTATTATTATTACTAGTATCATTATTATTGGTATTGTTATTGTTATTATCATTGTTATTATGATTCTTATCAGTATTATTATCATCATCATTATTATATTATATTGAGTGTATCCAAATATGTCATAATATGTCTACTTTCAGCAGGAGATTGATATTCTTAGTCTCCATGTGACCGTTCTGATCCACTTCATCGCTCCCTCCATGGTCGTTTGTTTTTATCGCTACTCAGCTACTCGGTCCGGGAAGTTCAGGATGTACCCGGTACTGGTTATTTAACTATCCATTTATAGAATCTTTGGTGACATTTTTTCCGATGAAAAGTGGTGATTTCCATAGCAGCCATAGCAAACACGGGTATTGCGAGGAAACGCAAACAAGGCATGACTTTCTGTGTGGTGCCCGTGCTTCCTTTTGTTGCAATAAACCCAACAATCAACCAGATGCCGTGACTACCACACTTTACTCAACTGGTTGGTGGTTTGGAACCTGGGAATAATAATCCCAGCTGACGAACTCATATTTTTCAAGATGGTTAAAACCACCAAGCAGGTCAACATTTTCCCGCCAGCCACTAAAGGAAGTCTTGGTGAACCCTATGGGCTTAGTCGATATGGGCCTGAACATCATCAGCGTCCGCGATAGCTGGAAGCAACATCACCACTCCTTGGAAGCTGGTGAGAGGTGCAAAAATGGGCATGGCAGCGTGACACCATGGTTATGGCCATGGCTATTAGTTAAAACTGGTGATTTCTATCGTGATTTATAGTGATTAAATGGTGATCAATAGTGGTTAATAATGGTTAATAGTGGCTAAACATGTGATTAATGATTTTTATAACTGGTTATGAAACTATGGGATTATACATTCTATAAATGGGGTTTTGTTAGTACTTATAACTGGTACAACTCGGGCCATAACTGTACCCCCCTAAAAAAGTGAAGTACCGGTCCTGTTCCGGTGCCAAGCTTGTGAGTGAAATCAACTTTTGTGAGGGACATCTCGACATACTCAATGGCCACAAGGGTCCCATTACTTGAAATGGTTTTAAAGCAATTTTGTGGCACACCCCAAGTCGGAACCAAGCCTTTTTCTATCTTTGATTCATTGAGTAATCCACAGTTTTTTGATTGTAAAATCTTCATTTTGTCTTGCCAATCCCTTCATGGAATCCATGTCACCATCCCCAATTCTATCCCATCTACGGACAGACTCAATCTTCATCATTCTTAGCCGGTGTCAATCCGACGGTTGCTCCTCCTCCTCCTCCTCATCATCATCATCATCATGTATATGCAATATATGATCATTATCATAAATTATTGTCATTATTATTGTTATTATCATCAGTATCATGGTTATCATGATTATTATTACACATGATATCATATAATATCATATATATATACCATATAATATACCACATAATATACCATACAATACCAAATAATATACCACATAACATACCATATAATATACCATTGACTGTTGGTGCTATCAGTGCTACTCCCATCGTTCACTGGCACGGCCTGCAGCTCCGCAGGCTGCACCTGGAAGCCTTGAAGGTGTCCCAATCGCAGCATAGCGAAGCCTTACACCATGGCCTCAGTCAGCATCAGGTTGGGGGAACGGGGAACGAAAAAAAAAAAAAACGAAAACAGATTGGATGGAACTGGTTCCATGTGCTTTATATCTATATATCTATGTATATATATATATATATATGTATATATGATATATGGTGTAAATATATGTAAAGATGGTTTATATCTCGTTTATATATAGTTATATGGTTTTAGTATGATTAATCCAGCTGTAAACCAGTGGGATAAGCCCTAAACACCCCGATTCTAGGGTCCCAAAACTATGGCTTCTGGGGGATATCAGGGGGGCTGGGATAAGTAGCCTCCAAGAAGATGCAGCACAGGTTTAATTCTGGGGGTTGCGATATGGACGATGACAATTCGTTGACACTTTCAACATGGCCATTGGATGCTATGGCATTCTTTGTTACAGAATGCCGTTCTAAAGATTTGCTCAATTGAATGGCAGTGTGTGATGAGAAAACAACATGAACACCCATCCGATGTGCCAAAACAACTGGTTATTTGACGCATTCTGTTGGGAGAACATGAGAAGAATGAGAAGAATATGTGTTCAATTGCATGATGTGATCAAGGAAGATGGAACAAGTACAGCTCTATAAATGCAATGGTTGCCATGGTTTCCGATTTGACCAATCCATTGCAGTTAAGGTATGTTAAGGTTGCAAGCTCTAGTCCCGATCCCGTGTTCCACTTCAATCCTGCCGGTGCAGGAATCTATCTTTGTGAGCAAAGATCAGTATCTGAGCTGAAGAGAGATGGTTTAGATATCGATTTTCATAGCCGGGAGATACTGGTGAACGCCAGGCTGAAGTGTAGCAGCATGATTCCAAGACCTAAAATTCAGAAAAGAATTCATGATTAAACCGTATAAAACCGTATTAAACCGTTTACGCCATGACGATCTTCGGATTGCCGCTCTCCAAAGAGACTCTGAAAAGAAGACCTTGAGAAATTGGACATTGTTGTCGGGCCTGAACCTGCTGGGGAGTCTATAGAATATTCAATATGGTAATACAATACCAATACCGATCTTATGAATATATGTATATATATACATACAAATACATATATATATATATATGTACACAATAATATCGATATATAATATATGAACATATACAATATATGAACATATACAATATATGAACATATACAATATACATCAATATACACCATATGTACGATAATATTATTTATTATATATATACACACTATACAGTGTAATAGATATGTATATACATATTATATATATATACACGGAACGGAATTGTATATATATATATATTATGTACATATTATATACATGGCTTTGGAATGCTTTCAATCCCCATTGTTTGCTTCGCTTCAGTTCCCTTTCTACACCGACCAAGGCATGACCAGTCTCTCCATGTCAGTCGTGTGATGCACGATGAAGCGCTCAGCGCCTGGGGATGCAACAGAAAATTGGGGAAGTGAACCAGCAAAACATGGGAAATTACCCTCTGATAATGACTAACAGTTTGCAAACTGGAAAATGGTCCAGTCGAAATAGTGGATTTTCCCATTAAAAATGGTGGATCTTTCCAGTTCGTTATGTAAACGTTTACCAGAGGGTAAATCACCATTATATCACAATAAACCATTATAAATCCCTAGAAATCCTCATGGTATCCTTATATATCCCTGGGATTTAATGGGATTTACTGGTGATTTTTGTGGGGATTGCATGGTGATTTTTTCGGGGAATTTCACCAAAGAAATGATGATTTTTCACGGGGATGCGATGCTTTGTTTTCATGGGATATTCATGGATGATTCATACCATCCAATGTCATCAGCTCCATAGGTGGGAAATCCCCCATGGCATAAAAAGTGCTGGGAAAAGTGTCGAAGCAATTGTTTGTTCTACTTGGTGGCGAACTACCCACGGCTCGTTTTTGTGGGTTATATAGTGATTTACATGGGATAAGTAGGCTTCATCCACTGAAATAACTGGGGTTATAACCCACTTACGAGCCGTGGGATGAGCCACCAAGTGTGGGAAAATCCCCGAACTATCGCTGCAAAAATGAAATGTCAACATCATCGAATCAAATGGCTGATTTCCCACCCAGCCATATTTCATCACCCGAGGGTATCTCAGTTGAATTTGGTTGTCTTGAATGGATCAGCCTGATTTTAGATCACAAACCCTCAGGACCATCAAACTACCCTCTGGCGATTCAACATAGCTATTGAAAATGGCCCATTTATAGTGGATTTTCCGATTGAAAATGGTGGATCTTTCCATAGTTATGTAAACGTTTACCAGAGGGTAGTTTACCAGAGAGTAAATCCCATGAGATCCCCTATAAATCCCTTGAAATCCCCATGGTATCCGTATAAATCACCATAAATCACCATAAATCATTGATGGCTTCAAAGCATTCGTTTCGTCAGGAGGGGTTTCAGTAGCTGGGTCATATGGTAATTACACCTCCAGTTCCTCAGGATGCTCCGCATGTTTCCCGATTTTTCCAAAAAAGAAACACATGGATGTGGGTCAAAATGGAAAACCTAGGGGACCACAGATGTTAGTCTAGTTTAGTATTCACCATCCATAATATTGGGGTACCTAATTTTGACCCATACCCACATGGTCATCTTGGGATGTGCCGAATTGCTGGACATAGCCACTGTCACAGTTTTTGTGTCTTCCAAGGTCGTTCCAAGATCCAACATGAGGAGCAGATGAAACACAGCTATATGGAGACCAGGAGCGGGACCATCCTGAATCATGGGGAAATTTCACTAACGGCTTGGGATTTAAGCTTAAGACATCCGAATGTGTTGATTGAGATTGAGAGTCCATTGAAAATTGCCATAGAAATAGTGGATTTTCCATTAAAAATGGTGGATCTTTCCATAGTTATGTAAAGTTTTGATTATTTCATACACCGCTTTTTTCGGGTATGTTGCGGAGCGAGGTGTGACCGTCAAATCCAGTCGCGATGCGACCGTCACGGCTCATCCGCTTGTGGTTTCCTTGCTGGACAGGAGAGAAAATTTGCGTGACTTGCTGAGTGAAACTCTGGATGAGGCGTGGACGTGTAATTCAGGTTGTAGTGACCGTCATGGACATTCGCTTGTTGGGAACCAGAAAAATGTATAAGAAGTTTTTGAGTCTTTGATATCTGAAGCAGAAACAATTCCTCAAACGCACATTCTTTCGATCACGCATCACTTTAAATCATCCGTTTTCGGACACAATGGTGAACTCAAGCATCTATGGTTGATGTGTTTTTGTTATGTTAAGTTTAATCCAAGGTGTTTTCTTCTAGTCATGACTCATGTTATATCATGTTATATCATGTAAAAAAACTACCCTGAAGCAACTGGAAGCAACACAGCTTTCCATGTTGTATGGCTCTGCAGGCACAGAGTACGGTGCTGAAATCGACGCTGCTCTTCGGCTTTGTGGTGCCGTGGCTCCCGGATACGTTTTGGAGTGCTCTGGTTGGGGGAACTGGAGATGCAAAGTTTGTGAATGGAGTGATAGTATAATATCTGGTTGGTGGTTTCAAACATGAAGTTTATTTTCCATTTCATATATGGGATACTCCTTCCCATTGACTTTCATATTTTTCAAGATGGTTAAAACCACCAACCAGATATAGTATATAAAAAGACAAATAACATAATATAATTATAGATACGCTGCTATGCTTCATATGTACAAAAAGCAACATATTAGATGATATTAGATGTCAAGATATTCACTCAATTCAACTGTCTAATATAGCTACCCTTTGGTAAATTAACATAACTGTTTCTATGGCCATGTTCAATAGCTATGTTAGTCATTACCAGAGGGTAAATCCCATTAAGTTACCAGTAAATCCCACTAAATCCCATTAAACCACCAGTAAATCACTGCTTTTTTTCCATGTTCGATGACGTGTCATCGTGTCGTGTCGCTTTGCAGGTGGCGGTCCTCGTGGAGGGATTCCCATCCTCGGAGAATTCCAATGAGAGATACATCGATCCTTAGCAGCCGGATCATTCCATGTTTTTTTTTGAGAATGTTGAGACATAGTATACATCACTATAATATATATATATATATACACTATAGATATATATATATATATATCATAATGTATATATAATTCTGCGGAAAATTTGGCAGTCCATGACATGGGTCGTATGAAAACAGACCAAATCGACAGTCTTCATCCAAAGCGAGCCGCTGTGTCATCAGCTTTGCTGGGGAGAATGGTCGATTTGTTTCATGTTCTTTTCGTATTCATTGTGGGATATACGCAACTAGATAGAGTTGAGAATCATGGCTATTGGAGCATTATCAACTTTGAACCGTGCAGTTGCCATGATCAACTTCTTTAATTTCTTATGAGTGTTGCAAAGATCTGAGGATGTCTTTATCTTCTCGGTCTCGTGGGCCATCTGCTTGCTGTTTCAGTTACTTGGTCAGCCATCTTTCTGGGTTTGTTTAAGGTGATGTGTTATTTTCCCCATGGAAAATCCACCATTTGGGGAATCTATAGTGAAAACTTTTTATTTTTTGGGGACCACTTAAGCAAATCCAAGTTTGTGCCTGGGAATCGGATGCAGATGTTGTCAGTGAGTCATTCATCAGCTGGTGGATTCTTTCGGATGAAAGCCATGCGCTGAATCAGATCTTTCAAATTTTGCCATTTCCATTTCCCCCAATATCTTGCGAACGAAAACCAAATGGCTTTGCTTGAAAGTTGGATACCGCGGTTAATCATCACATTTCCTCTTAAATTGATTTTTGTTGGTGACTTTGAGGGTAAGCATTTTCAGACACACCCAAACGATCCATTGAATACTAGGTTACTAGGCCCCAATTCTACAGCACATCGAAACTCCGAGTTACTCCGAAACGCAGCGCCGCAGCGCCCAGGTCCATTGTTCTCGCCGGTTTGTACCAAGTGGTGCAAACCCGAGCCTTACGGGAGATGATTCGCAGCCTTCAGGCGAGATTGACCGATGGATGGTTCCCGTGAATCTAATTCACCTATCAAGGGGGGGCCCTTCCTATATATCGATATTGGGATTAGTTTTATGGCTTCAGAGTGATCAAGTTTAGTGTAATAATGTCCATTAAAAAAAACATCTATGATGGTTAGATATTGAGAGTTTGTTGCATAGAATGTGATGTAGAGGGATGTATGGTTGTTATGTCAGAATAGCCCATCCCTGATGACCACATCATCATCATTACCACCATCATCATCATCATCATCAGCAGCAGCAGCAGCATTATTATCACCATCACCATCATCATCATCGTCACCACCACCACCACCATCATCATCATCACCACCATCACCATCATCATCACCACCATCATCATCATCACCACCACCATCATCATCATCATGATGACTCCCAGAATCGGATGTGAAGGTATTCGATAGCAATGGTATTCCCATTAAACACCATTGATGCATCGGATCTTACACATGTTCAAACATATGGGGATGGGTCAAAAGCTATGAAATTACCATATGACTGGTGGAATCATTATCAATACCCTCTGGTAATGTTTGATAGTTTGCTAGTGAAAATGGCCCCTATTAAAGATGGTGATTTTCCAGTTCGCAAACTGTTACCCTCTGGTAATTTAACATAGCTATTGAAATTTGCCATTTATAGTGGATTTTCCGATTGAAAATGGTGATTTTCCATAGTTATGTAAACGTTTACCAGGCCGGGTAGTTTACCAGAGAGTAAATCCCATGAGATCCCCTATAAATCCCTTGAAATCCCCATGGTATCCCTATAAATCACCATAAATTACCATAAATCACCAGCGTTACTTGGGCGTACCAGGCTCAAGCATCCGGCTGCATCGATGACCACGAGCTGCGGCGAAGCAACACCATGGAGACATGGTGGAAAGAGCTGAGAACTAGGAGATTACCCTCCTAATAATGGGGATTTATGATGATTTATGGTGATTTATAGGGATTTATAGGGGATTTATAGGGGATATATAGGGATACCATGAGGATTTCTAGGGATTTATAATGGTTTATTGGGATATAATGGTGATTTACCCTCTGGTAAACGTTTACATAACGAACTGGAAAGATCCACCATTTTTAATGAAAAAATCAACTATTTCGACTGGGCCATTTTCAACAGCAAACTGTTAGTTTACCAGAGGGTAGATTTATAGATGAATTTTCTATGTATTTTGTATAGTTAGATATTATGATAGTTAACTAACAAAAACTGGCAAGTATATATATTGATGAATGAATTTGATAACTAGATATATAATAAATTTAAACGATTTTTATATTTAGATTGGATTTAATGATATTTAGACATATTATAGATGATGTTTGATAACTAAGTTCAACAGACCTCCGTTATTTCTGTTGGTTTGAAAAGGTAGATGTTTCGAACTAGTTTCTGTGGGGTTAATTGGGAAGCACCGCCTTGTAGGTTCTTTTTGAGTGGAGTTTAACCCCAAAAAGGATTACCATCTGGTAATGACTAACAGTTTCCTATTGAAAATGGCCATTTATAGTGGATTTACCCAGCTATAAAATAGTGATTTTCCATAGTTTTTTGTTAGTTTACCAGAGGGTAAAACGCAACAGTATCAACTAGCTTCGAGGATGGAATCTTCCTGACAAAAAGGGTTTAGGGTGTGCAACGGTCACTGGGATTTACAAAATTGAACACGGATTTTTCGCCAGCTTGATCGGGGTTGATGAGCTTGGGCTCTAGCCATCCACAACAATGTGTGTAAAGCATCAATATACCATCCATGTGTTGATTCTGTGCAAGTTTGGGGCCAGCCATTTTTTTCCACGGTCAATTGAGTTGTGAAAAGGACTAGCCATTGAGTTGTGAAAATTGGCCCGGCCATTGATTTATCAATAGCCAATAGCATTGCCATGTTTGATCAACGGAGGGTACACATAATTATGTGAAACCACCAAGCAGTTGTGTGGGTTCTATCACCATTTTTGGTGCTGATACAGCTATTCTTATGTTTGTTGTTGAAAAACCTTATTTGTTTTTCGGTTATGTGATTTGGTCATCATGATTCCCATTCTTCTTGATGAAATCCGAGCTCTGATGAAATCCACATCTTTAGTCATGATTCAATTCAATTTTTCAATGGTTCCAGAAGAAAAATGAATCGAAAACATGGTGAAATGCAGCTATTTTGTTGTTTAAACATGTTAAAACTCCCAAGCTTCGTGGGTGAACTCCGACTCGACTAAGGACAGCAGCTCCAGCTCCCTCTCCGACGACTGGGCAGACTTGGAGAGAGAACCTGTTCAGCGGCCAAGGCCGGGGCCAGGGGGGGCCATGTAGGGCTGGTGTTATGAGAATCTTTTGTTTTGTTCGTACTATAATTAGACTATATAATAATCATCTATAATCATCATTATAATAATCATCTATAATAATAATCTATAATAATCATCTATAATAATCATCTTGTAGGGCCACAGATTGAGTCCGGACCAAGGATTGTTTTTTTATTTTATTTTTTGTTCGTTTTGTTTTTCATGTTTCCCTTTTTCATATCATTATCCGATCATGTGAAATTGTAATGTTCATTTTGTTCATTCTCCAATCATGTGCAAGTGGCATTCTCATTTTTTATCATGTTCTCTTTATGTGCAATTATATGTGTTCCATTTTTTTGCATTCTACCATCATGTGAACTTGTCATTCAGCATCGAAAATGAATGGAAGCAAAATCAGAAACAGAAAACACAATATATACCAAGTGAGAAATGAAAACTAAGAAAGAAACGACAGCAAAAATGAACAACACAAAAAGAAACACGTATACCTAAACCCACACGAAAAAAATGAAAACAAAAACAAAAATGAAAACAACAACGAAAAACAAATGAAAATGAACAATGGAACTAAAAAAGAATACGAAAAAATGAAGATGAAAAATTATATTTAAAAAAAAATGAAAAAAACAAATGAAATTTAAAAAAAGAAAAACAACTAGCAAAAAAAAGACGCAAAAGGGTTCGAGAAAATGCTCCTTTTGAATCCTTTTGACAATTTCCAAGGTCAATTTAAAATGCAAAGGAAGCAAAAATAGCCAAAACGAAAAAACGAAAAGGGTTCGAGAAAAAACTTCTTTTGGCATCTTTTGGCAATTTTCAAGGCAAAGGAAGGACAAATAACCAAAACGATACAAAACCGAAAAAAAAAAAACGAAAAGGGTTTGAGAAAAAGTTTCTTTTGGCAACTCCCAAGGACAATTTTAAAGGCAAAGGAAGGAAAAATGAAAATGCCAAAGGGAGGAAACACCTGGAAAAACAGGAATGAAAAAACAATGAAATAAATAACTGGGATAAAAAGGGCATGATCTTTTTCAAGCAAAAAAAGGATGATCAAAATGAACAACTGGTTGGTGGTTTCAAACATGATTTTTATTTTCCATTTCATATATGGGATGTCATCCTTCCCATTGACGAACTCATATTTTTCAGAGGGGTGGCTCAACCAGCAACCAGAACATGTCAAGGAATTGGTCCTTGAAGCTATCTTGGCTGCTATAGTCTCCCTAGTTGAATCGTGGATTTCTGTTGGATTTCTGAAAAAAATGATTTCCAGTCCCTGGCTGAGCTGAAAATGTTGGATTTCACATGAATTCAGCAAGAAAAAATGTGATCTACCCGGCCTGGTAAACATACAAAAAACTATGGAACATCACCATTATTGATGCGTAAATCAACTATTTCTATGGGTCATTTTCAATAGCTATGTTAAATTCCCAGAGGCTAATGGGGTTCAATGGGTATTCAATGAGGCTTTCCCATGGGAACCAACAAACCTTGGGATTTTAGCCCAGATATGTCATGGCACAGAATTATTGTGTCATATAGGGCCCCAAAGCAACAAAAAACAATGATTTCACCAAGAGAAAATGATGATTTACATAGATTGATAGTTGATGTATGATAGCAATGTGCAAGTTTAATCATGGTTTATGGTAGATATATTGAACAACAATTGAACCACAAAAATAGAAACCATAAAACAACACAAACATAGAAACCATTTAAAAAACACAAAAATAGAAACCATTAAAAAACCATATAGAATTTATTCATTGTGTTTTGATAGAAACCAGAAAAAATTGAGGACTCTCCAACAAGATCATCATGGCTCTGTTTGATCTGGCTTTTGTTCGCCAGGAAAATTGCCAGGGTCAGTATATACCATGGTCATCATGAACTACCAGATTTTACCACGGAAAATGATGATTTTTCGTGATTTTTGCCGCTGGAAACTATGGGTACACAATGTTCAGACACACATTTACAGCTACATTTACCCTCTGGTAGTTTAACATAGCTATTGAAAATGGCCCATTTATAGTTGATTTATCCATTAAAAATGGTGATGTTCCATAGTCTTTTGTATGTTTACCAGAGGGTATATGATTTAATATGCACATATGTTGGACCTTGTCAAGGCTGACAGGGAACACCATGGAACACCGCTTTGTTAACAAGCTTAAAGAGATACATCACTGCGTGGCGACGACTGCCATCTGGTAAGCATAGCTATGGAAAACCAGCACTTGTCATTGATAGCTATGATCTTATCTGGTTGGTGGTTTGGAACATGTTTTATGACTTTCCATATCTTGGGAATGTCATCATCCCAACTGACGAAACAAAGATTTTTCAGATTCAGAGGGGTTGGTTGAAACCACCAACCAGTTTGTCATTGATAGCTGTGATATTATCCATGGACGTGTCCATTTTCCATAGCTATGTTGGATTATCATTATCAACCATCATTGACCATCATTAACCATATAATAACCATATAATAACCATATAATAATCATGCAATAACCATATAATAACCATATAATAACCATATAATAATCATGCAATAACCATATAATAACCATATAATAACCATATAATAACCATATAATAACCATATAATAACCATATGTTAACCATATAATAACCATATGTTAACCATATAATAACCATATAATAACCATATAA